>UMCR01043838.1_pt1 | contig 164427 bp, 147 predicted proteins | sample 1964301 | NCBI WGS metagenome assembly UMCR01 (sample SAMEA4835975, study PRJEB28245) | human gut metagenome | biome: gut microbiome; material: fecal sample | place: Denmark | collected 2008
TCTAGTCGCGAAAAGCCCGAAGGGTCGAGTCGACAGACCTCACGAAGAAATCCGTGGGTGCTGAGAGCGAACAAATGTCAAAAGGCGTGTGCGGTAGATTTGTTGCTTTTTGACAAACGGGAGAAGCTTTTCTATGCCGAGAAGATTTATAAGTTCGTCAAATGCCAATAACGGCTTGCGGTTGCCGAGCAGAACGGGGAAACGAATGTTTTCTTCGACGGTGAGGTTCGGAAAAAGCCGATGGATTTGAAATACGAAGCCGATCCCGCGTTCCTGAGGCGGACGGTTGATGCCTGAGGCGGCATCGAACCAGATATCACCGTCAGAGAGGATCCGTCCTTTTCGCGGAGCGATGGCGCCGGACAGAAGGTCGGCGAGTGTTGTCTTGCCTGAACCGGAGTCGCCGCGTAGCACCGTGATACCGCCCGCGTGCAGCGTAAATGCGGCCGAAAGCGAGAAACCGGGCCGAGAAAAGATCAGATTGACGTCAAGCATGTCGCAGAAATCGGGGAACGAAAAGCGGCTATGACGCAATCTTAACCGTTATTCATAAAAGTGATGGCGAATTTTTATTAGTAAAAAGACCGCAAGCGCTCCGTGAACACTTGCGGCCATTCAAAATCGGGCGAATGCGGTTATCAGTAACAGGCGCCGGCGACTTCGGGAACCAGAGTCTGGATTTCTTTGCCGTTGACATCAAAGAAGGTGAGACCTTTTTCGGTCATTTCCACCGTGCGGGCATCGCGCAGAATCGTGAGCATCTGATCTTCGAGCTTCATGAATTCCGGACCGCACATACGGCGCGTGGTCGCGATTTTGTCAAAGAGGATGTTGTGACCGTCAAACTGAAACGAACCCGAGGCGCGGTTGCAGCCCAGATCGCCGGCCAGACGATTACCGGAGAGGAACTCCAGAACAGGCGGAGTGTCGCAGTCGGACTTTTCGGGTAGCGGTAGCATCCAGTTGGTGTTTTCAAGTACAACAGGCTCGGCCTTCGAAGCCGTGGTGGAGGTGCAGCCTGCAACGGCGGCGCACAGGACAGCGCTCAGTGCGAGCGCTTTGATACCGTGGTTCATCAGATAAAACCTTTCGTGCGTGGGATTAAACGTGGTTCGAATTGTAATCGGACGGTCTGAGTTCTTGCTTAGGTACCGCTAAGAAAAAAGGCGGAAAAGCAAAAGCTCTTCCGCCGAAACAACAAATCAAACCAAAGGAGACAGGTCAAAACCAACGGGAATCGCTTGCCATTGACCTTGACACGAACTCTACGGGAGTGCGAAAGAAGTTGCTGAAACTTTTTAGGGCTGAACGCAACAAGATGTATCAGGCGCAGGAGTGCGGAGAATACCCAAACTTGGTTAGAATTCAGCACCTTGGACTGAGGGGCGACGGGCAATGTTGTGCTTCGGATTTTGACCGGACAGACACCTTCAGTAACGTCTTGGAAACGTTTTCCTACGATTTTCGAATTCTGCTGCGAGTTTGACGCCTTTTGATGACCACGCTTTTTCTCATCGTTCTTGCCAATATGCTCAGCCGCGTACTGGCTGTGGGTCTCGCGGCTGTGCTGTCGTTTCGCATTTTTTCGCGATGCGGCAATCTTGTTGCAGCCTTTGCGGCCGGTCTCTTGCTGACGATTGCCTGTACGCATCTGATCCCTGAAGCGGTGGAGTCGGGCATTGACGCGCATTTGGCGGGCGGCGTTTTGCTAGGAGCGTTTGTCTTTTTCATGCTTTTGGAGTGTTTCTTTTCAGCGCTGGGGGGACATTCCCACGGAGACGTCAAAATACGTCCCGTTCCCGTGCTTTTGGGGGGCGGCACTCGGGTGGTGCAAGACAGTTGCTGCCGCTCAAACGGTGCACAAGTTCCTGTGTTATTGGCGGGCACGGCCTGCCACAGCTTTGTCGATGGCGTTTTGGTAGCGGCCGCCTTTTCGATTGATGCGGTAAGCGGCTGGATTGTGGCGGGGGCTGTAATGGCGCACGAACTGCCGCAGGTGATCGGTCAGATCGTAATTCTGATGCAGGCGGGCATCGAAAAAAGACGTGCGGCGATTTATGTCTTTGCTGCGTCGTTAGCTTGCGTACTGGGCGGCATTGCCGGTTGGGCCGTTTTGTCGGTTCTCAACTGGCTTATCGGATACGCCATGCTGGTGTCGGCGGCAAGTTTTATTTTTGTAGTACTTGCCATTTTGCTCCCGGAACTGATGCACCTGAGTGATGCGAAGCAGTCTAAACTGCCCGTCGGGGTACTGACGGCCGTTTTGGCGGGTGTTGCCGTGTCGTACCTAATATTGCAGCCCTTGCATGAAGAAACGCATCGGTTAACCGAAGCGAGCGCCGTGCACGAGCATATTCATGTGGATCGTACCGCAAGCGATGATGCAGAAAAAACTGCGCACTGACGATTATGCCGCTGAAGTTTTTTGACTTTTGTTGTTGCAACGGACACAAGTTTGAAGGTTGTTTTGCCTCTGTCGAGGAAATGCGAAGTCAGCTTGCCGACGGTCTGGTGCGCTGTCCGATATGTGATACGGTTGAAGTTAGGAAGGTGCCGAGCGCTTCGCGGCTTGCGGCAGTCAAGACAGACGATAAGTCACAGGATGAATTGCGCCGCAAGGTTCAGGAAGCGCGCGAAGCTCTGATGACGGAAATTCGCAAAGTTGCCGAGAGGGCTGAAGATGTGGGTGAAAATTTCGCCGAAGAGTCGCGTCGCATGAAGCGAGGTGAATCCAAAAGGCGCCTTGTCAAAGGCAAATGTACGCTGCGAGAGGCTAAAAAACTTCTCGAAGAAGGCATCGAAGTGCTTCCGGTGCCTGAGTCAAGCGGCAAGACACTGAACTGAATGCAACGGTTGCTAGACGCATCAAACAGTTTTTGTGCGATTCTCAGTACAATGCCGCTCTTTCAAAAAGAGGCCCAATAAGGACGTTTTGACGAATGCATATTCTCATCAGCAATGACGACGGCTACATGGCACCGGGTATCAATGCACTGGCCAACGAAATGCGCCGATTCGGCCGCGTTTCCATCATTGCGCCCGAACACAACCACAGCGGCTCGAGCAACGCGCTCACGCTCAATAAGCCGCTTACCGTGACCAATGCTTCCGAAGATGTTTTCGTCGTAAGCGGGACTCCCTCGGATTGCGTACATCTGGCGCTGACCGGTCTTCTGGACGATCGGCCTGACCTTGTGGTTTCCGGCATTAACTGCGGCGCCAACATGGGTGACGACACGATGTATTCGGGCACGGTTGCCGCGGCCATCGAAGGCTACATCTTTGGCATTGACGCCATTGCTTTCAGTCAGATTGACAAAGGGTGGGCCGAATTGCCTTCTGCCGCAGCCATGGCAGGAAAAATCGTCGAACGTTTTTTGACGCGCCGTGAGAAGAATCCCGCTGAACCGATTCTTTTGAATGTCAACATGCCCAATCTCCCGCTTCACGCGATGCAGGGCATTCACACGACACGTTTGGGACGTCGTCATTGTGCCGAGCGCATGATTGACGAAATCAATCCCCGCGGCATGCCGATTTATTGGCTTGGTGCGGCCGGCAAGCCGCGTGACGCAAGTGAAGGCACGGATTTCTGGGCAACGCAACACGGCTTTGTGTCCGTGACTCCCTTGCAAATTGACCTTACGAGTCACAAACAGATTGAGAAAGCTCGTCAGCTTGTCGAAGGAAATCTTTGAGCCTCTCCTCTGATTGTCAGAGGTCATTGCGGTTCGTTTTGTAAAAGAAATCTAAAAAACGCGATCTTGCCGTCTTTTGTCGAAGCTTATCGCTAGAATCAAACAAATAAGCGGCTTTTGTCCGAAGGACGCCCCTATCGGCGGTTCAAGGCGAAAGCGATGCGGGAAAACAAGAGAGAAGAAGCCGTTGAAGTGCATCGATACACCGAGACGCAACGGCAAGAGAGGAGCAAAGAACAATGCGTATGCGTGGTTTAGCCGCCCTTTGCGGCTTGATGTTTTTGGCCGGATGTTCGTCGGTTGATATTTCAGCGCCGATAGAAGATCGCAGTACGCCTTCCCCGGAGGTTTCGGTTCCGGTGGAAAGTACCGAAGCTCATTCGGTCCCGGTTCCCTCGGAGGGTACGTTTCAGCCCCGTCACTTGACAACTGAACCAACGCCGCAAGCAAGCGGCCGCACGCATGTTGTGGTGCAGGGCGACACGATTTACAACATCAGCATGCGCTATGGAGTCAATCCTCGCGAACTGATGCTGTTAAACGACGTGCAGGATCCCACGCAGCTTTCTCTGGGACGCGAGCTGCAGATCCCCGTTTCGCGTGAGGACGGTAGCCAATCGACCGCTCCCGCTGCCACGGTGACGGAAGGGGAGGCTATTGCGACTGAGCCGACCGTTGAAACGGCCAAGCGTCCTGAAACGCCACAACAGGTTGCCGAGCGCAAAATTGCTGAAGAAGAACAGCAACGCCAGGCTGCCGCGCGAGGCGACATTGAAATTCGTTGGCCTGTTGAAGGCGAAGTGATCGCCGACTTCAACCGAACGGGGACGCTCGGTATAGACATTGGTGCCGATAAGGGGGCACCTGTGATGGCAGTTCTCGACGGCACGGTGCATTACATTGGCAACAACAACGACGGCTACGGTCAGTTCGTTTTGGTTCGTCATAACATTCGCCTGCCGGGCAAGCCTACTGCTCCGGTTGTGACCGTGTATGGCAATCTAAGTAAGGTGCTGGTTCGTTTGAACGAAAGCGTGCGAGCCGGACAGAAGATCGCAGAAGTCGGCGAGAGCAGTTCAGGCGTTGAAAAGTTGCGTTTTGAACTGCGTCAAGGCGGACAACCTCTCAATCCGATGCTTTATTTGCAAAAGAAGTAACCGGATCGAAACAAAAAGACTTCCGTCGCCCCGGCAATCAGTTGTGCGGGGCGATTCTTTCCGAAATTGAGACTCCACAAACGAGAAGGAAACCCCAACAATGAGTTCCCGCAAGGAAAAAGTACGCCCTGTTTTTGAAGCGCAGGTGGAAAAACTTGATGCCGAAGGCAGAGGCGTGGCGCGTCGTGAAGGTAAGGTCGTCTTCATTCAGGGTGCTTTGCCCGGAGAAACCGTTACTTATGAGCAGATTCGCAACAAACCGAGCTATGAAGTCGGCATTGTGAAGGAAATCTTGAGCGCTTCCGATCTGCGCGTCGAACCGGCTTGCCCCAACTTCGGTATTGGACCGGGAACTTGCGGCGGTTGCGTGATGCAACATCTGGACGCACGTGCCCAGGTTGACTTCAAGCAAACCGTTCTGATTGACGCCCTGTGGCATATCGGCAAGGTGACTGCTGAGAGTATCTTGCCTCCGATCGTGGGCGAATTCTGGGGCTATCGTCACCGTGCTCGCCTGACGGTGCGCAATGTCGCCAAAAAGGGCGGCATTTTGGTGGGCTTCCATGAAAAAAGTTCGAGTTATGTGGCCGACATGACAGAGTGCCGCATTCTGCCGCAGAAAGTTTCCGATATGCTCCCCGCCATGCGTGAGCTCGTGGGCAGTCTTACGATTGCCGAACGCTTGCCGCAAATCGAAGTGGCTGTTGACGGTGACGGTCACACGGCGCTCGTGCTGCGCATTCTCGAGCCGCTTACCAACGAAGACACGGAAAAAATCGAAGCGTTTGCGCAAGCTCAAAATGTTGATATTTGGTTGCAGCCTAAGGGGCCCGACTCAGCCTATCCGATGCACCCAGAAGCGCGAGATCGTCTCAAGCTCAAGCTTGAGGCGTTCGACGTTGCCATCAGCTTCAAGCCGACGGACTTCACGCAGGTCAATCATCGCGTCAATCGTGAAATGGTTGGCCGAGCCATTGAATTGCTCGATGTGAAGCCTGAACACCACGTAGCCGATTTTTTCTGCGGCCTGGGGAATTTCACTCTTCCGCTTGCGCGCCGTTCCGAATATGTAACCGGCATTGAAGGCAGCGAGGCTCTGGTCGAGCGCGCCCGTGCGGGGGCGGCTGCCAACGGTTTGGCTCAAAAGACGACTTTTGTCGCGCGCAATCTCTTTACCTGGTCAACGGACGATTGGGATGCGCTTTGGGAAAAAATGGGCGGTATTGATCGCGTGCTTATTGATCCTCCGCGTGAAGGTGCTCAGGCGCTTGCTCAGACGCTTGCGGCCACGAAAAAACGTCCTTCTCGTGTGGTGTACGTCTCTTGTAACCCGGCAACGCTTGCACGTGATTGCGCCATCCTTAAGCATGAAGGCGGTTGGCATGTGCGTGCGGCAGGTGTTATGAACATGTTTCCGCACACAGCCCATGTTGAAAGCATTGCCGTGCTCGAACCGGGCGAAGCGGAAGAATTGGTCTGAAAAGATGTGATGGGTTGAAACGGATATATGTCGCTTTTTCGCCGGATTTGAGGTGCCTAATTTCGAATCGAAAATTGGTATGGTGTTTGTTCGATGTGTTTTCGAATGGATGTGACTTGTCAAAACGGCCAGTAAAGTGACTCGATAGCGGCAACTTTATTTTGCTGAATAACAAAAGAGGAGTGCAAAACTGTGTGTTTTGCGCTCCTCTTTTATTTGGGAAAAATCCCCCGCGAGAGACTTGCTAAGCAAAATTCAGAGAGAAAGCCTACTTCTGAAATTCCGGCGTCAGGAACAGATCCTTGTCTTCCACGGTCAAGCCCTGAGAAAGAAGATAGTCACGGAACTCGCGTTTCATATTGCCTTTGCCTGTCCATTCGATGCCGGTGGGGGTGCGGTACTTAATGGGGGCGGGACCACGGCGACGAACGGGAGTTTCACGGAAAGAAGACGGAGTGTCTTCAAACTTCAGATCATGGCTCTGAATTTGAAAGGCGTCGATCAATTCCTGCACATGTTTGATGGCGTCTCCTCTGGCGGACTGCATTTTTGCTTTCAGTGCATCCTGCTCAGCGCGCAGAGTGTTGTAGAGGGTTTTGAAATCGTTATCCACTTTTTCGCTCCTGGGTATGCGATATTAAAGAATGATCTAAATGAGTCTCTTTGTGAATTAGATCGCGGGGAGTATACAAGAGCAAAAGCTGTTTGTGAGGCATTGAGGCAGGAGAATGCAAAAAAAATCCGAAAATTACAAAATGACTTGATTTGAATTTTTTCTCTGCCAAAGAGTAGGTTAATGTATAACAAAACCAATACGAAACTTTTTTCCTAGATAGGTACAAAGCGAAAAAAAGAATTTTTCTTTTGTGCATTCCAAACGAGCGGCAACAAAGAATTCTGAAGTTGAGAAAATCGAAAAAATGTGCAACCGCTCCGTTGGCAGTAAAGAAGGAGTGGTGCCTTGCATGGTAAAATCGCGCGTTGAATTTTTAGAGGCTCGTTTTGGGGCGGTCAAACCGCTTTTCGACGTTGTCTCTCACGAATGCGGGTCTGCTGCAACGGCGGACTCTTTCTTTACTTTTTTTCACACCAAGAGAATCAAATGGCTATTCAGCGCACTCTTTCCATCATCAAGCCCGATGCCGTCGCCAAGAATGTGATCGGTCAGATCTACACCCGCTTTGAAAACGCCGGTCTTAAGATCGTCGCTGCTCAGATGCGTCAGCTTTCCCGCGCCGAAGCCGAAGGCTTCTACGCTGTTCATAAGGAACGTCCTTTCTTCAACGATCTCGTTAACTTCATGACCTCCGGCCCCGTGATGATTCAGGTTCTCGAAGGCGAAGACGCCATTGCTAAGAACCGTCAGTTGATGGGTGCCACCGACCCGAAGAAGGCTGAAAAGGGCACGATCCGCGCTGACTTTGCCGAAAGCATTGACGCTAACGCCGTTCACGGTTCCGACGCTCCTGAGACGGCTGCCGTCGAAGTGGCTTACTTCTTCCCGACGCTCGCCATCTGCTCGCGTTAATCAGAAGTTGAAAGCAAGGCCGGATTGATACTATGCAAGAAAATCAAAGCCAGGTGACCGAACGCGTGAATCTCCTTAATTTTGATGTTGAGGGGATCAAGGCGTGGTGCGCCGCACTCGGAGAAAAGCCTTATCGTGCCATTCAGCTTTCTCGCTGGATGCATAGGCACTGCGAGGACGACTTTGACGCAATGAGCAATCTGGCCAAGAGCTTCAGGGCCAAGTTGCATGACTTGGCCTACATCAAAGCGCCGCCTGTCATTACCGTCAAGCATTCGGCCGACGGCACCCGCAAGTGGCTCTTTGATGTGGGCAACGGAAACGCTGTGGAGGCGGTGTTCATTCCTGAAGACGACCGCGGCACGCTGTGCATTTCTACGCAGGCTGGCTGCGCCATGGGGTGCCTGTTCTGCTCGACGGGCAAGCAGGGTTTTAACCGCAATCTCACTACCGCCGAAATCGTCGGTCAGCTGTGGCACGCCGAGCGCACGCTGCGTAAGGAGGCCGGTGTAACCGATCCCAACGATCGCATTATCAGCAATGTTGTGCTGATGGGCATGGGTGAACCGCTGCAGAATCTCTCCAACGTGATTCCTGCGCTGCGGCTTTTCCTTGACGACAACGGCTACGGTCTGTCGCGTCGCCGCGTGACGGTCTCCACGTCCGGTCTCGTCAACCAAATCGACAAACTCGGCTCCGAGGTGCCCGTGGCTCTCGCTGTGAGTCTGCACGCGCCTGATGACGCTTTGCGCGACATGATCATGCCGGTCAATAAGAAGCATCCGCTCGAAGACCTGATGGCGGCATGCCGACGCTACCTCAAGGTGGCACCGCGTGACTTCATCACGTTTGAATATTTGATGCTCGGCGGCATCAACGATCAGCCTAAACATGCGCGTGAGCTGATCGAGTTGGTACGTACTGTGCCCTGCAAATTCAATCTGATCACGTTCAATCCGTTCCCGGACTCTGACCTCAAGCGTCCGGAGCGCGAGACGGTGCTTGCTTTTGCCAAGATTTTGAACGATGCGGGCATTGTCACGACGATTCGCAAGACGCGAGGCGACGACATAGATGCAGCCTGCGGTCAGCTTGCCGGCGAAGTCAAGGACAGAACGCGGCGAGCTGAACGCCTGCTTGAGCAAAAGCGCGCTTTCGGCATTCTGCCCGAACAGCAAAAAGACCGCGTCTGACGACCGAGTCTTTCAATAAAGGATTTCCGAAATGTCCGACAAAACGATTCCCGTGTACCCGGACAAATGTTCTGACGCTGTTTGGCAGCCCAGACGTAAAACGCATGCCGTCAAGATTCAAAACGGTCCCGTTACGGTGACAGTGGGAGGAGGAGCGCCGGTTGTGGTCCAGTCAATGACCAATACCGCAACCGAAAATGTGGCAGATACGGTCGAACAGGTGAAAGCACTTGCCCGAGCCGGCAGCGAATTGGTGCGTTTGACGGTAAATACGCCTCAAGCAGCTATGGCCGTTCCCGAAATTCGCGCGCAGCTTGATGCCGAGGGATTTTATGTGCCGCTCGTGGGAGACTTTCACTACAACGGTCACAAATTGTTGACGGACTATCCGGCTTGTGCCGCAGCGCTTTCCAAGTACCGTATCAATCCTGGCAACGTGGGCAAGGGTGCCAAGCACGATGACAACTTTGCAACGATGATCCGCATTGCGATCGATAACGGCAAGGCGGTTCGCATCGGCGTAAACGGGGGGTCACTTGACAAGGAATTGCTTTCGCAACTGATGGAAGCCAATCGTGGGGCCGGTCAGCCTCGCTCAGTTCGTGCGGTGACGTTGGATGCGATTGTGCAGAGTGCGCATCAGAGTGCGCTAAAAGCCGTGGATCTTGGCCTTCCTGCCGATCGCATCGTACTCTCGACGAAAGTAAGCGATGTGCAGGATTTAGTGGCTGTATGCCGCTCACTCTCCAAGCTGGCTCCCTGGGCCTTGCATCTGGGGCTAACGGAAGCGGGAGGCGGAACTAAGGGCATCGTGGCGAGCTCGGCGGCGTTGTCGGTGTTGTTGTCTGAAGGTATCGGCGATACGATTCGCATTTCGATTACGCCTGCTCCCGGGAAGGCCAGGGAAGAAGAGGTCTATGTGGCTCAGGAACTGCTCCAGAGCATGGGGTTGCGGCACTTCTCTCCTCTGGTGGTGTCCTGCCCGGGCTGCGGCAGAACATCAAGCGATCTCTTCCAAAAATTGGCCGCACAGACACAGGAATTTCTGCGTGAAAAGACTCCGCAATGGCGACAGACGGCCCCTGGTTTTGAGTCCATGACGGTGGCAGTGATGGGCTGTGTGGTCAACGGACCGGGGGAGAGCGGCAACGCAGATATCGGTATCAGTCTTCCGGGACGCGGAGAATCGCCGGTTGCTCCCGTCTATTGCGACGGTGTCAGGAAAGCGTCCCTAAAGGGGGAGGACATCATGAACGAATTCAAGGCCATGATCGAAGCGTACGTGGCCGAACGCTGGGGTAGCCGATAAGCAAGGTCAGACACCGCAGCGCGTAATGAATACAGACAAGAACAAGGATAGAACAATGGCAAAAATCAAAATTACCGGGATCAAGGGCATGAACGATATGTTGCCCGAAGATGCTGGTGTATGGGAAAAGTTTGAGGATGCGGCGCGTTCCGTGGCGGCGAGCTACGGTTACCGCCAGATTCGCACGCCCATTCTTGAGGCAACGGGGCTCTTTTCCCGCGGTGTGGGGGAAGCCACCGACATCGTTGAAAAGGAAATGTATTCCTTCACCGATTCGATGAACGGCGAACAGCTTACTCTGCGTCCGGAGTGCACAAGCGCCGTGTGCCGTTGCGCCATTGAGCACAATATCACTTACAACGCACCGCAGCGTCTGTGGTATTTTGGTCCGATGTTCCGCCACGAACGTCCTCAGCGCGGCCGTTATCGCCAGTTCTACCAATTTGGTTGCGAAGCGTTGGGCTTTGCCGGTCCCGATGTGGATATTGAATTGCTCTCGCTGACGGCCCGACTCTGGAAGAATCTTGGCATCAAGGCAAACTTGCAACTCAACAGTCTTGGTGCGGCCGAAGAACGTGCGCGTCACCGTGAGGCTCTGGTCGCTTATCTCAAAGATAACTACGACGTGCTCGACGAAGACGCACGTCGCCGTCTTGAAACCAACCCTCTCCGAATCCTCGATACGAAAAATCCGGATATGCAGGCGATGGTGGAAGCCGCACCGCGTCTGATTGACTTCCTTGGAGAAGACTCCCGTCGATTCCTTGGGACTCTTGAGGCGGGTGTGCAGGCCCTTGGCATCGAATATACGATCAATCCCCGCTTGGTGCGTGGGCTGGACTACTACAACCACACGGTTTTCGAGTGGGTGACGGATCAGCTCGGCAGTCAGGGAACAATCTGCGGCGGTGGTCGCTACGATCCCTTGATTGAGATACTTGGAGGCCGTGCGACGCCCGCCGCTGGTTTTGCCATCGGTGCCGAACGCGTGATCGAACTTGTCCGTGCCGCCGGCGGCGATACGCCTGTGGCGTCCTGCGAAATTTATGTGGTGCACCAAGGCGGGCATACAGAGCTGGTGGCACGGCAAATCGGTGAACAGTTGCGCGATGCAGGTCACAGAGTGATCGTGCACGCTGGTAGCACTTCCTTTAAGTCGGGTATGAAGCGCGCCGACCAGTCTCTCGCTCAGTGGGCTGTGGTCTGCGGAGAAAACGAGGTCAACGCCGGTCAGGTCGCCATCAAGAGACTGCGCGATGCGCAGGGCAACCAGCAGTTTGCCGAACAGATGACAATTGCAATTGAGTCGCTTTCAGAAATTTTTGGCTCGACCAAGGAAGGCGATTTCAATTAAGGCGTCCTTCAAGTCGCTACAATAATCTTTCGTTTTGCGCTGCATTTGGTTCGACTGATGACGGCGCCTTGACTACAGATGCGTTTTCTGAGCCTATCTTTTGAGGCTCGCAACATCGGAAAGTAATTGCACCTATGGCATACGATTTAGAAGAACAAGAGTCCCTTGCACAACTTAAGGCTTGGTGGGATAAGTGGGGTAACCTCACATTGAGTTGCATCACCGTGATTTGTTTGGCTTTTGCTGGCTACAACGGCTGGCATTGGTACAAACGCTATCAGGGTGGTAAGGCGACGGTGGCGTACGTACAGCTTCAGAATGCCTACGTGCAAAACGACGAAAAAAACGTTCGTTCTCTATCCGACGGCTTGATGAAGGAATATTCGAGCCATGTTTTTGCTTCGTTGGCAGCTCTCATGAAGGCCAACGTCGAACAGAAGGCGGGCAATCTTGACGCTGCCCGTGCGGCCCTTAACTGGGTAATTAACGAAGGCGGACATCCCGAATACGCGACTGTTGCGCGTGTACGTTTGGCCGGAGTTGAACTTGACGCTAAGGATGCAAACAAGGCCAAGGCTGTACTTGATGCCATTGACCCTGAGCAGGCGCAGATGCCGCTTGTATTGGATCGCCGAGGTGATGTTCTTCTGGCTTTGGGCGACGTGGATGGCGCTCGCAAATGCTGGGAAGATGCTCTGGAGCGTGACCGCGCTTCCGGCGAACTTCTTGCCTTGCTGAGTCTCAAGATTCAGGCTTTGCCGGAAAAGAAGTCCTAAAAATCAATCTAGTTTTTGAAGGGGCGCTGGCGAGAATTTGTAGCGTCGCTTCGCAAACGGGAGTGTGCTCGTGAACATCAAATTCAAACGTGTTGTGCTGACGATGGCGGCAGTGTGCGGTCTGGCTCTGGTCGGCTGTAGCTCGACTTCGCATGAACCCGCCGAGCTCGAGAGTATCAACGAACTCGTGTCTTCCGACCGCGTCTGGTCGCAGTCTGTCGGCAGCAGTGTCACCGGTCTTTTGACGCCGTTTTTGACGCAATCCGGACTTTACACTGCCGGCGGCAACACGCTCTACAAACTTGATCCGAAGACGGGTGAGGAAGAGTGGGCCGTAGAAACGGATGCGGAAATTTCTGCAGGCGTGGGCAGTGACGGTGAGTTCGTGGCCGTTGGTACTGTCAAGGGTGAAGTTGAAGTGTTTGATGCCACCGGCAAGAAACTTTGGAGCGCTCGTCTGTCCTCTGAAATGAGTGTTCCGCCGCTTGTCGGTGCGGGCTTTGTGATTGTGCGTACGGCCGACACCCGTATCACGGCTTTTGATGCTACTTCCGGCGAACGCCGCTGGCGCTATCAGTCTCAGGTTCCGGCTCTTACCGTGCGCGCTGCCTCTCAGATGCGCTTTTCACCTGCCGGTATTTTGGTCGGTCAGGCCAACGGACGCCTGCTTGCTCTCGACGGTCAGGGCAAAACGATTTTCGACATTGTCGTTGCTCAGCCCAAGGGCATCACGGAAGTTGAACGTCTGTGCGACGTCGTTGGTACTCCGTTGGTCGACCAGAACATGATGTGTGCTGCCGCTTTCCAGGGCGGTATCCTTTGCATCAGTGCCAAAGACGGTCGTCCGCTGTGGCGTGCGGCTGTTGACGCTGTGAGCGGTCCCGTGACGGATGGCGGCCGTGTTTATGTGACAACGGCACGCGGCGAAATTAACGCCTACGACTATGCAACGGGAGAACTTGTCTGGCAGAATTCCGCCCTTTTGTGGCGCTCTCCCTCTGCTGTTACAGTTTTGGATGACGTGATTGCCGTTGGCGACTACGACGGCGTGGTGCACTTCCTGGATCCTAAGACAGGTAAGTTTGTCGGCCGCACGTCTGTGAGCGGCGCCGTGCGCGTGCCTCCGATTTCCATGGGTAAGGGCGCGATATTCCAGACCGATGAAGGTCAGATTTCCTACATTACCGTTAGCAAGTAACCGCAAGACCGATTTTTATGCTTCCTGTTGTCGCTCTCGTCGGACGTCCGAATGTCGGCAAGTCGACGCTCTTTAACCGTTTGACCCGTAGCCGCGATGCGATCGTGGCCGATTTCCCGGGCTTGACTCGAGATCGGCAGTACGGCCAGGGGCGTGTGGGCCCCCGGCCATACATTGTCGTGGACACGGGCGGATTTGAACCCGTAAAGTCTGAAGGGATTGTCCGCGAAATGGCCGACCAGGCCGAAGCGGCTATTGCCGAAGCCGATGTGGTGATTTTTGTCACTGACGCTCGTGCCGGTTTGACACCGCATGATGAACGCATCATGCAGCGTCTGCGTACCTGCCAGCGTCCCGTTTACCTTGCGGTCAACAAGTGCGAAGGACTGGCTGCCGAACATGCCGCCGAGTTTTATGAACTTGGTCTGGGAGAGCCGATTCGTATTTCGGCTACACACGGCCACGGCGTGCTGCCGCTCATGCAAAAGGTCCTGGGCGAACTGCCCGAGGAATTTAATCAGCCCGAGCAAGAGGAAAAAGAGAGTCCTGACGCCCCCAAGCGCATTAAAGTCTGCCTGGCCGGTCGTCCCAATGTGGGTAAATCCACGCTTGCCAATGCGCTTTTGGGGGAAGATCGCCTGATTGCTTACGACATGCCGGGGACGACGCGCGACGCCATTAAGGTTGACTTCGAAGCCGACGGCATCCCGTTCCGGCTGATTGATACGGCGGGTTTGCGTCGCAAGGGGCGTGTGTTTGAAGCGGTCGAAAAGTTCTCGGTTGTGAAAACGTTACAGGCCATCGAAGACTGCAACGTCTGCATTTTGGTGCTCGATGCCACCGAAGGCATTGCTGCTTCGGACGCTCAGATTGCAGGCTATGCTCTTGAAGCGGGCCGTGCACTCGTGGTTGCTGTTAACAAGTGGGACGGTGTTGATAGCTACAAGCGCTCGATGGTTGATCTTGATATCGAGCGCAAGTTCCACTTCTTGCGCTGGGCTCGATTCATTCACATTTCGGCATTGAAACGCAACGGTCTTAATCACCTGATGAAGGCTGTCAAAGACGCTCATGCTGCGAGCTTTGCCAAGCTATCGACGCCGCGTTTGACACGCGTGATGATGGCTGCAGTGGAGCAGCAACAGCCTCCGCGTGTCGGCCGCACCCGTCCGAAACTGCGCTATGCGCATCAGGGCGGGATGAACCCGCCCGTGATTGTCATTCACGGCAACAGTCTCGACGCAGTAAGCGACAGCTATAAGCGCTATTTGGAAGGCGTTTTCCGCGATGCGTTTAATTTGGCGGGGACGCCTTTGCGTGTGGAATTGAAGACCAATCGCAATCCATACGCCGAGGACGAAAAGAAGAAGTGATCTCTGGATTCGTTCTTTTTCACGGGTGATTTGCGAAAAAGAACGAGGACAGCAACATTTTGCGCACATTTTGAGCCAAAACGTTCTGTCTTGCGGATACAATCTGCACTACGATGCATTGGGCGGCTTGCGCTTTTTATAACAGCCGCTTCTTTTTAGATTGGTAGCAGTCCATTCAGACGAACGACTGGTGCTGTTCGTCTGTGTGCTGATAACAACACAACAACAATTTTCATGTCCCGGTTCAGTGCTTTTCTCGACAGGGAGGTCGTCGCAGCAGGGCCGGACGTGACGGAGAATACAAAATGGCAAGCAGAGGACAGCTTCTTCAGGATCCTTTTCTGAACGCGATTCGTAAAGAACACATTCCGGTTTCGATCTATCTTGTTAACGGCATAAAGTTGCAGGGGCAGATCGAATCGTTTGATCAGTACGTTGTTTTGCTTCGCAACACGGTTACGCAGATGGTCTACAAACATGCCATCAGCACGGTCGTTCCAACTCGTCCCGTAAGCATTCCGAACACCGGTACGGTTCTTCCCTAATCATTCAGCAATCAGAACCCCGCGAGGTTCTCAACTGAGTTGACAAAATTTCAATTTGACAGCGCGCGGGAAGCTGAGGCAGCCCGCGCTTTTCTTGTGACGGTTGCAGTCGGCCGAGAACGACATTTCGATGCCGGCGAAGAACTCACCGAGCTCGTGAGTTCCGACAATCTCGAACCCGTCGGGCTCATTCAGGCCCGACGCGATAAGCCTGATCCTGCAACCTACTTGGGCAGCGGCAAGATCGAAGAAATCAAAATGCTTGCCAAAGGCGCCCGTGCCGACTGCATCGTTTTCGATGCAGCACTGTCGGCTGCGCAACAGCGCAACATTGCTAACGTCACCGAACTTCCTGTTCTTGATCGTACCGAACTGATTCTCGAAATCTTTCGTCGCCGTGCCAAGAGCAAAGAGGGGCGACTGCAGGTGGAGCTTGCTCGTCTTGAGCATCTTTCCACGCGGTTGGTTCGCGGTTGGACTCACTTGGAGAGGCAACGCGGCGGTCTTGGTAAAACGGGTGGTCCCGGCGAGAAGCAGATTGAGCTTGACCGACGCATGATTGGCGCTCGCGTCAAAATGTTGCGCGAGCAGCTCAAAAAACTTTCCCGACAGCGCGATACGCAACGACGCTCCCGCATGAAGGGCGATACGCCGACAGTGAGTCTTGTAGGCTACACCAATGCGGGAAAATCAACGCTCTTTAACCGTTTGGTGCGCGAGAAAGCTTATGCTGCGGATCAATTGTTTGCCACGCTTGATACAACAGCGCGACGTTGTTGGGTGAGTGACGAACAGACTGTGGTACTTTCCGATACAGTGGGCTTTATCCGAGGACTTCCGCATCAGTTGGTGGAAGCCTTTAAATCGACGCTTGACGAAACCGTTCACGCAGACATTCTTCTTCATGTTGTGGATTCGGCCAGTACCGTGCGCGAAGAGCAGATGGCGTCGGTGGCAACCGTACTCAAGCAGATCGGCGCCGACGACATTCGCCAAATCGTGGTTTACAACAAGTGTGATCTTTCTGGATTGGAACCGGCCGTGCAGCGAAATGCCGACGGAACGGTTCGCTCGGTGACAATGAGTGCTGCGACCGGAGACGGTCTGGATCTGTTGCGCGAGGTTTTGGCGCAAGAGGCAGCCAAGGTTCGTGAAGAGAATGCGAGCGTGCCGCGTGAACCTGAATTCTGGGAAGATCAGAGACCGTCAGCCAAAAGCGACGACGAGGCGCTCAAGGAGCTAGAAGCACTTCTCTGAGAAAGCGCTCCGGCACGGCATAACGCCTTTTGAGGCTGCTTCGTGAGCGTTCGTAACAAGCGGTTAAACAAAGGTTGTTTACCTTCGGTTGCCTCAAGGCTCAATGCTAAACTGCAACAGTTGTCCGACGTCTCTGCCGTCAGGGATTTCGGGCGAATCGAATGCGATAGAACAATCAGGAAACAGGGATACTTCCATGTCATTCAATGACCCGCAATGGGGCCGTTCTGCGGGCTCTGACAAACCCCGCAATGACGAACAAGAAAATCAGCAAAGACAGGATCAGAATCAACCTGATCCGAATGATGAAAACAGAAGACGAGAAGAGGCCGATCGTCAGGCTTCCGACAACGATCGAAACAATATGAGCGATCGTCGGGGCAACCGTAACGAAGGCAACGACCTTGATCAGCTTTGGAACGATTTCAACCGTATGGTCAATTCGATTCTCGGGGGGCAAAAGGATCCTCGAGGCAATCGTCAAAGCCAGGACGCATGGCAGTCTCGTCGCGACGACGAAACGCCTCGGGAGGAAGAACAGCCTGCTTGGCGTCAGGATGACCATCAAACGCCGCCGCCTCCGCGAACGCCCCGCGCCCGCCGCGGTTTCGGACGTGATCCGAAATCGTTTTCTGTACGAGGTATTGCCGGACTGATCGGTGTGGCTGCCATTGCTTGGCTTGCCAGCGGCATCTACATCGTTCCCGAAGGCCAGATCGGCGTGGTGACGACGTTTGGCAAGTACACCCAGGACAGCGCGCCTGGCATCAACTGGCGTCTGCCTTGGCCGGTGCAGGATGTCGAAATTGTCGATGTTTCGAGTGTGCGTAAAGCCGAAATCGGCATGCGCGGTACGACGCAGCGTTTGAAGGAAGCTCTGATGCTCACCGACGACGAAAACATCGTTGACGTCATGTTCAACGTGCAGTACCGCATCAAGCCGCATGCCGCCAAGGATTATCTTTTCCGCAGTCGCGACCCGGACCGCAGCGTGTTTGACGCCGCCGAATCGGCTATGCGTGAAGTGGTTGGCCGCAAGACCATGGACTCGGTGCTTTTTGAAAGCAAGCAGGAAATTGCGTCTGCCGTTCAGGTGGCCATGCAGGCGATGTTGGACCGTTATCAGACGGGAATTGAGGTAATGAGCGTTGCCATACAAAACGCTCAGCCCCCGCAGCAAGTGCAGGCTGCCTTCAATGACGCCGTTAAGGCGGGGCAGGATCGCGAACGTCAGATCAATGAAGGTCAGGCGTACGCCAATGCCGTGGTGCCGGTAGCGCGAGGTATGGCTTCTCGTCTTAATCAGGAGGCCGAAGCCTACAAGGCTCGTGTGGTTGAGACCGCACGAGGCGATGCAGAACGATTCAGCAAAGTGCTTGAACAATATGAAAAGGCTCCGCAGGTCACGCGCGATCGTATCTATATTGACGCGATGCGCGACGTGTACAGCAACACCAAGAAGGTGCTTGTGGAGTCCAAGGGCGCGAGCAATCTCCTGTATTTGCCCTTTGACAAGCTGCTTGAGCAAAGCGCTTCGGCAGCCAAGACGCAAGCTCAGAACAATGCCGCAGCCGGTACAGCTGTAACCGCTGCTCCGACTGCTCAATCATCCCCGCAGCCGGAGGCCTCTCGTACTTTGTCGCGCGAGCGCATCCGTTGATTTGAGGGGGAACGAACACTATGAAGAAACTGACTTCCCTTTTGGTTGCTGCCGTGGTGGCGGTGGGTGCCGCCGAACTGTGCCTCTATACGGTGGGCGAGCGCGAATACGCTCTCGTGTTTGCTCTGGGTGAACTGAAAGACGTTAAAAGCGAACCTGGGCTTTATGTAAAGCTTCCGGCTCCGCTTCAGAACATTGTTTATCTCGACAAGCGCATCTTGACGTTGGATGCTCCCAATGCCGACTTGGTTCAGACGAGCGAAAAGAAGAACCTGCTTATCGACAGTTTCGTGCGCTGGCGTATTGCAGATCCTCGCAAGTACTGGGTGTCTTTTATCGGCAATGAACGCGCTGCCGAGGACCGTGTGGCGGCTCTTTTGCGCGATGTGCTCAACCAGACCGTCAACCGCAGAACGGTCAACGAGATTACGTCCCGCGAACGTGAAAAGGCCATGAACGAAATCCAGAAGGGGTTGCAGGCTCGCGTACAAGACATCGGCATCGATATTGTGGATGTGCGTTTGAAGCGCGTCGATTTCACGCCGGAAATTTCCGAGTCCGTGTATCGCCGTATGGAAGCCGAACGCAAGCGCGTGGCAAGTGAAGAGCGCAGCAAGGGTGCAGCGGCAGCCGAGCGCATTCGCGCACAGGCCGATCGTGAACGCGAAGTGATTCTTGCTGAAGCCTATCGTCAGGCTCAGGAAATCAAGGGTGAGGGGGACGCTCAGGCCAACGCCGTTTATGCCGAAGCCTTCAACCGCAATCCCGAGTTTGCGAAGTTCTATCGCAATATCGAAGCTTACAAACAGAGTTTCGGCAAGTCGACCGATATGATCGTTCTTGACGGTTCGGGCGAGTTCTTTGATTACCTCAAGAACTCCAAGGGAGAATAAAAAAACAGGCCGACGGCAATGAAAACTCTCGTTCTGGCGCTATGCTTCATGGCGGTTTTCGAAGGAATTCTTCCGTTGGTGGCTCCTGCCAAGTGGAAGCAGGCAGTTAAGACAGCCGCAGATTTACCTGATGCCGTACTTGTCCGCATTGCTGCGGTGCTGGTGGCAGGAGGTCTGGCGGCAGTCTGGCTGATCACGCTCTACTGGAAGTGACGAGCCTGAGGCGTAAAAAACATAAATTTTCATAAGGGAGGAGCGCTTTTGCCGATGAGGTTGACCGTTTAGACAAGAGCGTTCAAAACATATGATCAGTTGGCTTATTCCGGAGCATTTCGCGGATATTTTGCCTCGCGAAGCTCGCGTACTCGAGTCGATGCGACGCAAATGCCTCGACCTTTTTAAGGTACACGGCTTTGAATTGGTTCAGCCGCCGATGGTGGAGTACGTAGATTCTCTTTTGACCGGCAGCGGCAGCGATTTGGATAACAGCACATTCAAATTCATGGATCCGGGGACGGGGCGCACAATCGGCATCCGTGCCGACATGACGCCACAGTGCGCGCGCATCGATGCGCATATTTTGGGTCGAAAGGGCGTAAGTCGTCTGTGTTATGCCGGCAGTTGCCTGCACGCTCGACCGATGCACCCGCTGGCAAGCCGTGAACCTGTTGTCGCCGGCGTTGAATTGTTCGGCGCCAGCGGTATTGAGGCCGATGCCGAGATCATGACGTTGGCAGTGCGCACTCTCAAAAAGCTTGGCATTGATGTCGTACATATCGATATCGGCCATATGGCGATTTTGCACGCCTTGATGGGAGAGCGAATTTCCGAGGAAAGCGTGCACGGTGTGGTGCGGGCACTTCGCATGAAGGATCCGGTTGCGTTAGCTGAAGCTGCTGTCGGATTCGATCCGGAAGTGCAGCAGGCTCTGCAGCTTTTGCTTCGGACTTTCGGAGATGTTTCTGTTCTCGATATACTTGAGCGCGAGCTGCCACAAAAACCTGAGATTCAGGCAGCTTTGCGGGAAGTTCGCGAGCTGGCAAACATCTGCGGTGCCGATGAAGTGAGCGTCGACTTCTGTGACGTGCACGGCTATCAGTACCTCACGGGCATCACGTTCTCGGTGAACATACCGAATTATGCTCAGGCGGTTTTGAGAGGCGGGCGCTATGATGGTGTGGGTTTGGCATTCGGCCGTTCGCGGCCGGCCTGCGGCTTTACCGTATACCTGCGAGCTCTGGCAGGACTCCAGGTGGCTGCTTCGCATCGTCCGCAAGCCGTTGTCGCACGCGGACCGCTAGCCCGCGACCTGGAAGCACAGGTTGAAAAGCTTCGCGACGAAGGGCATATCGTTGTGCGCTTGCTGCCCGGCGAGCGTGACGAGGACGTGCTTGAACAGTTTGTGATTACGAAAGAATTAGTTAGAACCTCTTTGGGCTTTGAACTCAAGGCCCTCTGAATTCCGGATGGAAGGAGTCCCAATGTCTAAAAATGTCGTGGTAGTCGGTGCCCAGTGGGGTGACGAAGGCAAGGGCAAAGTTGTCGATTGGCTCACCGAGCGCGTCGACGGTGTCGTTCGTTTCAACGGCGGTCACAACGCCGGCCACACCCTCGTGATCAACGGCGCAAAGACGATTCTGCGTCTGATCCCGTCGGGCATTATGCATCCGACATCTCGTTGCTATCTCGGCAACGGCGTCGTGTTTTCTCCCGAAGCTTTTTTCTCTGAAATCGAAGAACTCAAGAGCCACGGGGTGGATGCAGAACCGCGCATTCGCGTTTCGGGCAACGCTCCTTTGATCATGCCCTACCACGTGGCGCTCGATCATGCCCGAGAAGCTGCGCTCGGTGCCAACAAAATCGGCACGACCGGCCGCGGCATCGGTCCGGCCTACGAAGACAAGGTGGCTCGCCGCAGCGTGCGAGTGGCTGATCTGTTCGATCCGGAACGCTTCGCCGAACGCGTGCGTGCTGTGATGGATCTGCATAACTTTACGCTGAAGAATTATCTGCATGCCGAACCGCTCGATCCCGAAGAAGTGATCGCCAAGACGCTCGGTTATGCCGAACGTCTCCGTCCGCTCGTGACCGACATCAGCGCCGAACTCAACGCGCAGATGGATCAGGGCAAGCAGTTCCTCTTTGAAGGCGCTCAAGGCACGATGCTCGACATTGACCACGGCACCTATCCTTTTGTGACGTCCTCGAACGTGGTGGCCGGTTCGGCTTGCGCTGGCGCCGGCGTCGGTCCCAATCGCCTGAACTACGTGCTCGGTATCACCAAGGCCTACTGCACGCGTGTCGGTTCCGGTCCGTTCCCGACCGAACTTCTTGATGAAGTGGGCGAAGAACTGCGCCGCAAAGGCAACGAATTTGGTGCCGTGACGGGGCGTCCGCGTCGCTGCGGTTGGTTTGACGGTGCCGCACTTCGTCGCGCTGTGCAGATCAACGGTCTCACAGGGCTCGCCATCATGAAGCTTGACGTGCTCGATGGCATGAAGACTGTCAAGCTTGGTGTGGGTTACACCGTTAATGGTGAAAGGGTTGATCTGATGCCTTATGGTGCAGACGCTGCTGCCGCTTGCGAACCGGTTTACGAAGAGTTCGAAGGCTGGAACGAAAGCACATTCGGCGTGACTCGTTGGGAAGATCTTCCGGTTTCGGCGCAGAAATATCTGCAGCGACTCTCTGAAGTAGCCGGATGCCCGATCGCTCTCGTGTCCACAGGCCCGGATCGCAACCAAACGATCCTTTTGAACGATCCCTTCGCGTAAGTTCTATGAACAGAGGGGCGTTTTGACCGAGAAGCTTCACCTCTGCGCGCCCCTGCGTTAAAATCGCACAGCAATTAAGAGCAAAAAGGCGGTTTCCCCAGCGGACTCCGCCTTTTGACGTACCAAACCCACAATTCATTGAGCAGACATGGCTGAAACCACCCACGCCCATTTTGATTGGAATACCTATATTGAACTTTGCGAACGCCTTGTGGCTCGCGTGGCCAAAAGCGGTTGGCAGTTTGATTCTTTGCTGTGCCTCGCGCGCGGCGGCATGCGTCCCGGGGACTTTTTTAGCCGTATTTACGGCAAGCCGCTGGCGATTATGACCACGAGTTCCTACCGCGAAGCTGCAGGAACTGTACAGGGCGATCTTGACATCGCCAAGTACATTACGGGCGTATCAGAGCTCAAGGGGAAGCTTCTGTTGGTCGACGACTTGTGTGACTCCGGTGAAACGATCCGCTGCGTTGTGGCGCATCTTCGCAAGTGTTATCCGGAAGTCACGGAAATCCGCGTTGCCGTGTTGTGGGTGAAGGCCTGCTCTGTTTTCAAGCCTGATTACAGCGTGATCACGTTCAAGGACAGCCCCTGGATTCATCAGCCGTTTGAATGCTATGACGATCTCGGAGAAGAGGTGCATCTCAAGAAGTGCCTTGAAAAATACGGCGAAGAGCTCTAAAGCTTCAGTTTTCGGCTAAAAAATTCCAGTCCCGGCAGGTCTAGATAACTGTTCGGGACTTTTTCTATCTGCGAAGCGCTTTCACAAAAGCAGTCCGAGAAATCAACTGCAGGAGCCCCTGGTTAATTTCATCAGTCTTGTGGACCAGGAAATGATTTCTTGCTGCATCGCTGTTGTTGATGCCGATTGACATCAGGGCGAATTCGACGCCGGCACTTTTGAGTTTTTCTTCCATGCTCTGCGAGTATTGAGCGTTGAATCGGCCGTCGGTGATTACCAAAAGAAGTTTGTCACGGGCCCGAGAATTTTTAAAAGAATCCAGCCCCCAGCACATAGCCTCCTGAATTGGCGTGGAGCCGTACGCGTCAATTGAGGGCAACTTGCTTTCAAGAGAGTTGAGCGGTTCATGTGTCTCTTTGACAAGCGCTACATGGTCATTACATAACCCAGGGAAAAGAGCCACGCGTGAAGTCGCCCCTTTGATGCGATCAATGGCTCGCACCAAGGCGTTCACTGCAACTTTGGCGACCGTCATGGTCGAGACACCCATGGAACCCGATCGATCCAGCAGCACACAAATTTCTGAACTAATACTTCTTTCCGTTGCTGCGACTTCAAAGAGACGCGAATCGGAACAGGCAATTGCATCGATCCAGTCGTCGCGCAGATCAGTTCCGGACCTTGCTAATCCATAGCCGGCAAAATGATCTTTTGTCCTCAGAAGCTTTGAAAATTGTTGAACGAGGCTGCCGAGGCTTTTCCGAGCCTTCTCATATTGCCGAATGAACTCACGGTGAAGCGTTCCGTTCTTAAGTTCGGCAGCATCTAACGGCCAGCGATTCAAGCGGTATTTCGGTTCAGGTGGAGTGGTACAAATACCGCTGCCGCAAAAGTCTGCAGCAGCTCCGAGTCTCGATTGACGCATCATTTTTGAACCCGATGCGTTGTTGTTTTCGGGTGATGACAACAATTTTTCGATAAATTGCATCGGGTCGCCCAACGGAGTACTTCCGATGTCGTTTTTACTAAAGAGGCTGGCTGTCATCCCGGAATCTAATTCTTGGACACACGACAGTTTCTTTTGTTGTTCGTCGTTGAGATCCGTGAGAATCTTGAATAGTTTTTTCGCGATTTTGAGACAATCGTTTGTGGAATTTGCTTTGACGACCTTCAAGGCTTCCTTAACCAGGACTCGTTTGATCGATGACGGCATCGGTTTTACCAAATCACGCGTGTGCGAGAGATTGCGCAATGCCCAACGGTAACCCGCGTGTGCCATTAGCTCCGTGTGCAGCCATGTCACGACGCTCTCGATGGGGGACTGCGTCAAAGCGGGCGAAGAAACCGCGCGCAACGTGCCGTCAGCTTCTCGGTACTCGGCAAGATGTTCTCGCCAGATACGGTAGGCGGGGGACTTTTCTTCACCGAGTTTGTCAATGCGGACGTCTTCAACGACATTCAAAAGACGTTGCGTGAGGTGGTGCATGCCTTGAGCAGCTGAAAAATCGGTATGCGCTACATGCATCATTTCGTGGATGCCATGACCGAGTGTCAGTGTTTCAAAACTCTCGTCGGAAGGTGCGCATTCGCCAAGCCAAACGGTTTTTCCGTCGGTTGATGGGCTGTGGGAAAAGAGAAAGTGGGTGTCACCGGAACCGGCGAAACTGCGTAGGAATGTACAGACAGCTTTCCGGCGGGCGGAATGGGAAAACTGATCGGACACGGTAAGGATCTCGGTAGCCATATCGGATTCTCGCAATCGGTAAAAAGTCTCTCGAATTTGACGTGCACAACAACGTCAACGGTGGCCATCATAACAGATCAATCGTTGATGCTGTCAAGAGCTAAAGAGAAAGTCAGTCGGGTAAAAAGATTGGATTGGTTTGGTATAAGGATTCACAAATAAGCTATTAAACTGACAATCAAAACAGATAAAGATGCTGAATAAAGTCTGGAAATGAATGTTATAAAAGCTCATTTATAAAGCTTAAGAAAAATGAGAACTTAGTAATAAACGAGGCTTTGGTTTCGCTAAAATAGCCCGATATACGGGCATTTTCCGCTTGCTCGATTTCTTGCTTGTCTCCAACGGATATCAGCCTTTTCTTGCCATGCTGTTTAAGCGGATTTTGGTATCGATTTTTGCATCCTGCCTGTTGTCGACTACGGTGCCTTTGTTTTCAGCTGAAATCGCACCTAAAACTGATGCTCGCCCGCTGCTTCGCATCGGCTATATCGAGAGCAGTTTTTCGCCGTCGGAACGAAAAGGCTTTCAGGATACGTTCGAGTATTTGCAGCTCAAGCTGCCGCAGTACAACATTCGGATTCAGAACTATCTTGTCAAAGATCTTGAACGCGGCGTTCGGAACAACGAGTTTGAATTTTTCATTGGAGCTTCCGGTTTTTATCGACGCGTTTTTCGCCGAGGATTGAAGGATTTGGCGACCATGACGACGCCGCTGGCTCCTGATCCCAACGAAGCCGTCGGTACCGTTTTTATGGTACCCAACGAATCTCCGATCAAAACCGTGGCGGACATGCGAGGTAGGCGTGCCGCTGCTAACTTCGAGCGCGGGTTTTCCGGCGTGTATGTTCCATTGGGAGAAGTTGCCGCTCAGGGATATGATCCTGACAACTTTTTCAAGGAAATCGTGGCGGCGGGTTCGCCAATGAAAAAACTGTTGCTTGCGGTTCAGGATGGTCGTGCCGATATTGCTTTGGCGCGTGTCTGCACAGTGGAGGAATTAAAGCAAACAGAGCCGGATTTGGTGGCGCAATTCCGCCCGATAGGACTTAAGCCCAACGAGGGACGATTTGCCTGCTTGCGTTCAACGGAGCTCTATCCGAATTGGACGTTTGTGGCAACGACGATGGCGCCTTGGCAGGCCAGCCGTGACTTTACCGTTGCCTTGCTGTCGATGCCGCCTACGAAAGACGGAGTTGCCTGGGGTGTGGCTTCGGATTTCCTCAAGGTTGATGAATTGTACAAATCGCTCAAGGCGGGTCCATACGCCTATTTACGAATTGAGTCGGTCGGCGACTTCCTACAGAAATACTGGCCTTTTATCGCGATATTCTTGATGGCGGTTCTCGGCATGATGTGGCATGGACGAAGAGTCAGCCACTTGGTCGATGTGCGCACCCGTGAGCTACGGCAATCCATCCAAAAAGAAAAGGACGCCATGCAGGAAGTGCAGAGTACCAAAGAGCGACTGTCGCAGTTTGAACGTGTGAGCGTCATCGGCGCGATGTCAAGTTTGCTTGCTCATGAGATCAACGGTCCGGTGTCGGCAATTTCCAACAGCTGTAATGCTTTGGATAGGTATCTTCAGGACGATGAACAGCACAGTCCGCTTATTGACAAAACCGTGCAACTGGTGCTCAGACAATGCGAACGCATTACTTCAATCGTCACTCAGGTTCGGCGCTATGCAAGGCATGAGGAACTAACAAGAGAACCGATTGAACTCAGCTCGGCTCTTGAGAAGATCGTTTCGGTGATGCAGATGCGGTATCGTAAAGTGAAGTTTGAGCTGCGTCGCCCGCCCGAGGACGTTTCGATTTGCTGGAATCCGTTGGAGTTTGAGCTGTGCTTGACCAATGTGATGAAAAACGGAGCCGAGGCCTGTCAGGCACAAAACGAGGCCATAGTCCAGGTTGTGCTGACACGGCATGAGTACACCGCCGAAATTGCCGTGTCCGATAATGGACAAACTGACGCAAAGACGCTGGAAAACGCGTCCGTTCCGTTGCGTTCGGGCAAAAAATCCGGTTTGGGACTCGGTCTCTTGATCGTGAGAACACTGATTGAGCGTGCTTCGGGTAATTTTTCAATCGTGCGGGAAGCCGGACGTACGGTGGCACGCATTCGACTGCCTTTGACGGAGACAAACAATGGCGCAGATGCCGGTTAAACCTCTGATTCGTTTGGTCGACGACGAAGTTGATCAGCTCGCCGCTCTGGAAATGCTTTTGGTCGGGCAGGGCTGGGATGTTGCTTCTTATACCGGTGCAAAAGAATTTCTGACGAGCGACATGCCTTCACGTCCGGGATGCCTGATTCTCGATGTCCGCATGCCCGGCATATCGGGATTGGAACTGCAGGATGAGATGAATCGCCGCGAGTATCCCTTGCCAATCATTTTCCTTACGGGGCACGGCGACATCGAGATGGCAGTACACACCGTTCGGGAAGGCGCCCGCGACTTCCTTCAGAAACCCGTGGATCCGGAAAAACTGCTCAAAACCGTTGCTTGGGTTGTGCAGGAAGACTGCGACAGACGAGCCATGCCGATTGACGAAGCGCAGTGGAAGCAGCGCTACGCTCAACTCACGGAACGAGAACGCGATGTGATTCTGTTGGTTGCCAAAGGCAAACTCAATCGTCAGATCGCCTTGAAACTCGGCATCAGCGAACGCACGGTTCAGGTCCATCGTCTCGGCGCATATCGCAAACTCGATGTGCACAACGTCGCTTCGCTGGCTCCTCTTACGGTTCTGTTGGAACGCGGCGTTTTGTAGGAGTCGGCGGTAAAGAAATCGGGCGCTCTGCCCGCATGGAAGCAGAGCGCCCGAAGGCTTACAGGAGAGGAGAGAAACTTAGGCCCAAGGCTTTTCGGCGGCTGCCGCGCGGCCAGCAATGCGGCCGAACACGATGCATTCGGCGTTGTTGGTGGCGCCCTGGTAGATGGAGCCCCACATTGAGCCGAGTTCGCCGGCAGCGTATAGACGAGCGATAGGCTTGTCCTGCGGATCCATCACCTGCCCGCGCACGTTCTTCTTCGGGCCGCCCTGTGTGTTGAGCATGGTCGGATAGAGAGCAACGGCGTAGTAGGGACCGGCACCGAGCGGTTCGGAAACGATGGGAGCTTCACGACCGGCAAAAGCGGTCTTGCCCTTGGGATCGCGCTTGAGGATACGACCGAATTCGGTGTCCTTGCCGTTGTTGATGTCCTTGTTCCAACGTGCCACAGTGGCTTCGAGTGTTTCGCCCGGAACGTTGATCTTCTTGGCGAGTTCCTTGAGCGAGTCGGCCTTGATCAGCACGCCGCTTTCGATTTCGGCGGAGTTGTCCTTCGACCACTTGTAGTTTTCGCGGTTCAGAGCGTAGCCCGAGGTGGCGCCGCCGCAGATGGGGCCTGCCTTGCGGGCCTTTTCGTCCATGATCAGGTAGCACGGAATGCGCGGGTAACGGTGACGGATCGGATCCATCTGGTTGACCGCGTACAGGCAGGTGTGGTTATCGAGGCCCTTTTCATTGACGAATCGCTTGCCGTCCTGGTCGACCCAGATGTGAGAAGGAGCCAGGATGTTGAGCTGCACAGCGGACTTCAGACCGGGGACCTTCATGCCGACCGGGCACGAATAGGAGGTCATGTGCCAGAGACGCGCGCCCATGGTTTGAGCCATGCGCAGACCGTCGCCGGTGTTACCGGGCGAGCCCAGACCCTGGATGTCCTTGCCGAGCGCGTAGGTTCGCAGGCTTTGTTTATCGTATTCGTAACCGCCGGTCGTGAGGATCACGGCGCGGTTGGCACGGATGTTGATTCTCTTGCCGTTACTCTGAGCGACGACGCCAACGACTTCGCCGTTGCGGCGAATGATTTCGAGTGCGGGCGTTTTGTACATGACTTCAATCTTGCGGACTTCTTCAACAGCATAGCGGTACTGATCAAAGAGCATATCGCCGCCGCGCTTCTTGCCGCGAATACGGTACTTGTCGATTGTGTCGGAACCGGGCAGCGATTTGAAGCCGGCGTGACCGTAAACCATCAGCTTGGTATCGGGCTTCAAACCGATGATGAAGTCCTTGACCCCCATGATTTCTTTGCAGAAGGTCTTGACGAGTTCATCGTCTTTTTCGCTGTCGGCGAATTCAAACGTTGCACTCAGATACTTATAGGCCTCATCGGCGTTCTTCGGCACCATGAAGCCGCCGGATGACACGGCCGTGTTGCCGCCTCCCTGAGGCAGTTTTTCAAGGATCAAGACCTTGGCGCCCGCATCGTGCGCTTCAATGGCGGCACAGGCACCGGCACCGCCGTAACCCAGAATGACGACGTCGGCCGTCTTGTCGAACTTGATCTTGGAGCTGTATTCCACGGCGTGAACGCCCGCGACAGGAGCGGTGACAGCGGCGGCCAAGCCGGCTTTTAGGAAGCTTCTGCGGTTAAATGTCATTTTTGTTCTCCTAGAGGAAATGAAAGACCGGTCTTACGGAACCTTGATGTCGGTGAATTCGTGGCAGTTGTCGCATACCAGGCGAGGTTGCTTGTGGCCGGAATGGCATTCGGAACATTCCGGTTCGCCCATGTGGGTGGCGTGCGGATTGATGTCGCTTTCGTCGGTTTTTTGGGCGAGATTTTCATAGCTGCCGCCGTGGCAGGCCAGACACTGCGTCATGGTCGGTTTGTCATTGGGCGACTTCACGTGGCAACTCGTGCAAGCTACGCCTCGCTTGGCGTGGCGTTCTGCCAGCATCGCGTTGTCAGCCGCGTTGGCGACGGTTGTCACGAGTAGCAGGCTTGTGCAAAGAGCGGAAAGAAGAGAGTGCATTTGAATCTCCCGGTGGTTTTGCGTCAGCTTTCAGCTGCGCTGCTTTTTGTTTCAGGAGAATCTTCCCGCAAGGCGTTACTTAAGTAGCTTGCTTGAAGTCAGACACAGCTCGCTTTTCGAAAAAAAAATCATTAAAAAACAACAGATTTCGTGCGCGCACGAATGAAAAAAAGCTGTTTGCCTACGCAACACGTTACGCACGGCAAACAGCTCAAAGAGAAGGAGACTGAGAGTTGAGGAGAAAAATCGAAATTACTTCTTGGCTTGTGCCGGATAAGCTCCTTTCTGCCAATCGGGCCAGAGCTTCATTTCGTTGTAGAGGAATCGTCCTTTGATGAAGTCACTGTCGCCGCCCAGAACGTCAACGAGAGCGAACGCAAACGGCAAAGCGGTGCCCGGGCCGCGGCTGGTGACCATCTTGCCGTCAATCACGACGGTGTCGCGTACGTAATTGGCGCCCGTGTAAAAAGGTTCGGTCTTTTTGCCCGGATAGGCTGTGATGGTTTTGCCCTGGATGACGCCGGCTTTGGCCAGGACGTTGGGAGCGGCACACATGGCGGCAACCCACTTGCCGGACTTGTCGTAGTGGCGAACGAGTTCAAGTACGCGTTGATCGGCAATTAGATTGTCAACACCCGTCCATCCGCCCGGCAGAACGATCATGTCGTAACCTTGGTAAGCATTCAGATCCTTGCCGAGGACTTTGTCGGCCTTGATGGTGATCTTGTGTGCGCCGCTGACTTGCTCACCGGCAATGCTGACTGAATCTACTTCGAAGCCGCCGCGGCGCAATACGTCGAGAATTTCGACCGTTTCGCCTTCCTCAAAACCTGGCGAAAGCATCACCATCACTTTTGCGGGATTGGCGGCCAAGGCCGAACTCATGACGCAGGCGCTACCCATGAGGACCATCAAAGAAGTCAACTTTTTCATTTTTTCGATCCTTTCCAAATCGTTTAGACCAAGCTGAAAGCATGGGCACGGCGTATCAAGCGCGAACGTAGTTGAGGCGTCGTACACATGAGTCGCAAGCATTAGAGCAAGGAGCGCTACTTAAGCAGTTTGTCGTCAGTCAACGAAGGTTTGAGTCGAAAAAAGAAAAACGCCCGAGCAGCGGAAACTGTCGGGCATTTCGCAAGAATTCGATGGAGAGCGGTTTAGGAATGTTCGATGCGATGTTCGTGGCGAACGTCTTCGCCGATAAGATGCAGACTGTCGCCCTTTTTCTGGTTGCTGCGATGACGCAGGATGACGCAGAACATACTCAAGGCTACGAAGGCGCCGAACATGACCATGGCGGCCTGTACTGAGAAATCCAGGTGAATCAGCAGGGAGTACACGGCGAGCATCACAAGGATGGAGAGGTTTTCATTGAAGTTCTGCACGGCGATCGAGCGGCCGGCGCTCATGAGCACGTGGCCACGGTGCTGCAGCAGTGCGTTCATCGGAACCACGAAGAAGCCGGCGAGAACGCCGACGGCGATCATGATGCCGCAGGCACCGATCACAGCGTTGCGGATTTCAAAGCCGAAGATTTCAACGACGCCGGGAATGAGACTTTGATCGTAGAAGCTTGCGCCGCCCACGACGAGCCCCATGGCCACGCCCATCGGAAGAACAACGAGCGACTTTTTAAGCGGTATGAAGGCTGCTGCACCTACGGCACCGAGAGCAATACCGATCGACACCACAGCCTGAAGAATGGCGCCGTCGGAAAGATGCATGCCGAGCGCTTGTTCGGCCCACTTTAATACGAGAAACTGAAGCACGGCGCCCGCGCCCCAAAAGAGCGTGGTGACCGAGAGTGAGATCTGCCCGAGTTTGTCGTGCCAGAGCAAAGAGCAGGACTGGAAGAAATTCTTGATGGAGGCGATCGGCTCGAAATTGGGGCGCGCGTAACGAACGCCCGTGTCGGGAATCGTCAGGTTGACGGCGGCGGCAAGTGCGTAGACGATGCCGACGATAAAGAGTGCCGCTTCAGGATCGGTATCCAGACCGATTGCAGGCAGGTGGAAGGTTTGAAGAATATAACCCGCCACTTCAGGCTTGATCAAAACGCCGCCCAACACAACGCCCAGAATGATGGATACGACTGTCAGACCTTCGATCCAGCCATTGGCGATAACCAGTTTTTCCGGTGGAAGAAGTTCGGTGAGAATGCCGTACTTGGCAGGAGAATATGCTGCTGCGCCGATGCCGACGACGGCGTAGGACAGAAGCGGGTGGGAGCCGAAAAGCATGAGCAGACAGCCAAAGACTTTGACCGCATTGGTGATGAACATCACGCGGCCCTTGGGCATCAGATCGGCGAAGATGCCGACCCAGGCGGCCAGTCCCACATAACTTAAAACAAAGAAAAGCTTAAGCAAAGGCGTCATCCAGTCTGGTGCCTGAATGCTGGCCAAAAGCGCAATGGCGGCGATCAGCAGTGCGTTGTCTGCAAGACTCGATAGGAACTGTGCAGCCAAAATGTTGTAGAAACCGCGCTTCATAAAAAATATCGTCAGAATCTCACGAATCCGGACGGAGCATCCGGGATCATTGTCGTGGCCGCAGTTTAGCATTGAGCCTGTGAAAGCGGCAGCAAGAAAAATTGTGACTTTTGACGCTGTCTGGTTATCGGAGTGCCCGAAATGGAAGGCTTCCGCGACTTGTCTGCCCGAGGCCTCGTAGTGTTGCAAAGTTCGGCAATTCGCACTTCTGCTGTTTCCGATTCGGTGCCGTTCGAGTAGGATTTCAGCTTTGAGTTCCGAGCAACGTTGCCGGCAACTAAAAAAGACTGATACAGAGCAAAGCGGGAGGCTTCTGACGCCTTCCGAGAAAACATCGAGAAGTAAATGCCAAGACCAATTTCCGTACTGATTCACCTCGAGGCACTGCAGCACAACATCGCCCGCATGAGGGAGGCGGCGCAGGGACGTACGCTTTGGGCGGTCGTCAAGGCCAATGCCTACGGACACGGGTTGGAAAACGCCGTCAGAGGCTTTGCGCAGGCCGACGGTCTGGCGCTGATTGAAGTGCGGGAAGCGCAGAGAGCGCGAGCGGCGGGATGGAAAAAGCGAATCCTCATGATCGAGGGTTTTTTCGACGAAGGAGATATTGCAGAACTTGAACGGCTCGACGTCGAGCCCGTGGTGCACTCCCGCTGGCAGATTGAACTGCTTAAGAAAACGAGCCACACCAACCTCAAGGTCCACCTGAAGGTCAATTCCGGCATGAACCGTTTGGGTTTTCTGCCCGATCAGGCAGCGGCCGTGATTGAAGAAATCAACGTCATCGAAGGAGTCAAGGTTGTTGACATCGTGACGCACTTTGCCAATGCCGAACAGGGCTTCGACGGCAAAGGGCCGGTGACGGTTGCCAAGCAGCTCGAGCGCATGAAGCCGCTTTTGGCGAACTACGACGCTTGCATGGCCAATTCCGCTGCGACGCTTTTGCACCCGCAGGTGGGCGGCGTTGGTGTGCGCGGCGGCATCGTTCTCTACGGTGTGAGTCCTGACGCTTCCGTGACTTCCGAGCAGCTCGGCTTGAAACCCGCGATGACACTGAGCGCGGACATCATTGCCATGCGTGAAATTGAGCCGGGAGAGGCCGTGGGATACGGCAGCCGTTGGATAGCGAAGCGCCCGACGCGTCTGGCGGTGGTTGCCTGCGGTTACGCCGACGGTTATCCGCGTTCCATGCCCGACGGCTCTCCGACCTGGGTGGAAGGCAAGATCGCTCCCCTGGCCGGTGCCGTCTCGATGGACATGCTCACCATTGACGTCACCGATATTCCGCAAGCCCGCGTAGGCAGTCGTGTGGAATTGTGGGGGGAACACATTTCCGTCAACGACTTGGCAAGCCGCTGCGGCACGATCGGATACGAATTGCTTTGCGCCGTGGCCAGCCGCGTTCCCGTGATCTCCGACTAAGCGACTCGCTCGATGGCAAAAGCAAGAACCCATTACGTTTGTTCCGAATGCGGCGGCTCTACTGTCAAATGGCAAGGTAAATGCCCGCACTGCGGCGCCTGGAACACAATGCGTGAGTTCCGTGAACCGACGGCTTCTCAGTCCCGTTTTGCCGCCTCGCGTCGTCAGACGTCTCTGGCTGACGGCGAAGGTGTGGTTGATCTTTCCGAGGTTCAGGCGAGTGAAGTCCCGCGCATTCTGACCGGCATCGGCGAGTTTGATCGCGTGACCGGCGGCGGGCTGGTTCCCGGCGGCGTGGGTTTGATCGGCGGCGACCCCGGCATCGGCAAGTCCACGTTGTTGCTGCAAGTCCTTGCGCGCATGGTGCGTCTTGGCAAAACAGCCCTTTACGTGTCGGGCGAAGAATCCGCATCGCAGGTTGCTTTGCGTGCGCAGCGCATTGGACTGGACCCCAGCGGCATGAGGCTCATGAGCGAAATTGAGCTTGAGCGCATTGAGGCTGAGATTTCCGCCTCCAAACCGCAGTTTGTTGTTATCGACTCCATTCAAACGCTCTACAGCTCGGATCTGGAATCGGCTCCGGGCAGCGTTACGCAGGTTCGGGAATGTTCGGCTCGACTGACTCGATTGGCCAAGACCACCGGTGCCGCGCTCATCTTCGTGGGGCATGTGACAAAGGACGGTGCTCTCGCCGGACCCCGTGTGCTTGAGCACATTGTCGATACGGTTTTGTACTTTGAAGGCGACACCCACAGCAACTTCCGTCTGATTCGAGCCTTCAAAAATCGTTTCGGTGCCGTCAACGAACTCGGTGTCTTTGCGATGACCGACCGCGGTCTGCGCGCCGTTTCCAATCCTTCGGCCATTTTCCTGTCGGAACATCGCAACGATGTGGCTGGAAGCGTCGTCATGGTGACCCAGGAGGGTTCACGCCCTCTGCTGGTGGAAATCCAGGCTCTGGCCGACGAATCCCATTCGCCCGCACCGAGACGTTTGTGCGTCGGGCTGGACGCGCAGCGTCTGGCTATGCTTTTGGCGGTGCTGCATCGCCACGCCGGCATTTCCTGCTTTGAAAAGGACGTGTTTGTAAACGCTGTGGGCGGCGTCAAGATCACGGAACCGGCCAGCGACCTGGCCGTGCTGATGGCCGTGGCAAGTTCCCTGTCGGATCGCCCCCTGCCGGCGGGCACCGTGATTTTCGGCGAAGTCGGCCTAACCGGCGAAATACGACCGATACCTCGGGGACAGGACCGACTCAAGGAAGCTGCCAAACTCGGTTTTTCCATGGCGATCATTCCCAAAGCCAATGCACCCAAAACTCTGATCGAAGGACTTGACGTGAAGGCGGTGGATCGGTTAACCGACGCTTTGGCCGTCATTTTGAATTAACCAGAAAGCAGTCAGCCTCTGTTAGACTTTTGCACACTCAAAAAAAAAGATCGGCGTTGCCCGACGGCGTAGTACCGATATTTTTTTCCTGAAATCCATTCTTTAGAGAAATCCTAACAATGCGCATCACGAAACTTCTTTCGCTCGACAGTGAACCCGCTAAACCGATTCTTGACCGTGCCAAGCCAATTGCTCTGGCGTTCCTCGAACGTATCAAGCTGCCCGAAACTTTCGTTGTCGGTGATCAGACGATCGAAAATGCTTTAGGCGAAGTTCGTCCTTTGGAGGTTGGTGACGTTCTCGTTGACGAAAACGGTGGCTTCTACAAGATCGAAGCTCCGACGGAAACGATCTTCAAGGTCACGGGCGACCTTGACCTGATGCAGGAAGCCGTCTATGCCCTGACGGCTCGCGGTGTGCGTGTTGCACAGACCGAAGACGGCTTTGCAGTTGCCGGCATTGAACAGTACAAGGCCATGCTCGAAAGCGTGGGTTTGACAGTGACGGCTGCTCAAGAACCGTTCACTCCCGTTCCGTTGCCTCGTCCTCACCACGGCGGTTGCGGCTGTGGCTGCGGCGGCCATCACCATCATCATGACGAAGGTGAATGCGGTTGCGGATGTGGCGGTCACCATCATCACGATGAAGGTGAATGTGGTTGCGGATGTGGCGGTCACCATCATCACGATGAAGGTGAATGCGGGTGTGGCTGTGGCGGACATCATCACCACGATGAGGGTGAATGCTGCTGTGGCGGCGAGGGCCACCATCACCACGGTGAAGGCGAATGCTGCTGCGGTGGTGAAGGTCATCATCACCACGGTGAAGGCAAATGCTGCTGTGGCGGTGAAGGTCATCATCACCACGGCGAAGGCCAGTGCTGCTGCCAGGATAAGGAAAGCAGCAAATAATCTGATCTGATAATTGAGCACGCAAGTGAACTGCTTTCAGGTACAATGCGCGCTCCGGTCTGCGCGGATGTGGCGAAATTGGTAGACGCACCAGATTTAGGTTCTGACGCCGCAAGGCGTGTCGGTTCGAGTCCGACCATCCGCACCACAGCTATCTGACATAGCGTGATAAGCCCCGATTTATCGGGGTTTTTCATTTCCGTCACATGACATAGAGCGGTATATTTCGCCATAAATGTTGGTTTTTTGTTGGTTGGTCTGTTGGCTGGCCGGAGCTGAATTTATGGCATCTGTTCACAAAATGACAAACGGCCGCTATCGAGTCCTCTGGAGAGAGGAAGGGCGGCAGCGGCAGAAAAATTTCCAATCAGCCGTAGAGGCAAAGCGTTTCGCTGCAACGATTGAGCTCTCGCCGGAGAAGAAAGGTTCACGCATTTCCGTCGGCGACTGGTTGGCCGCTTATCGGGATACCGTTTCAATCAGGAAAAAAGGATCAAAGCAGGAAGTGCTTAGAATCGAGCGCTTTCGTCAGCGTCCGTTTGCTTCGATCAAGCTTTCGGAGATCTCAACGGCAGATCTCCAACGATACTTTGATGATCGTCTGGAAGAGCCGTCACAGAAATTCGTTGGCACACTGGCTCCGGCCACTGCACACAAAGAGTTGCAAGCGCTGTCGGTAATCTTTAATCGTGCGGTGAGGCATGGCTTGATCCCAAAGAATCCTTGCGTCGGCGTTACTTTGCCAAAAGCTGCAGAACACCGCGAGAGAACGGCATCTGACGAAGAAATTGAGATGCTACTCGCAGCCAGCGGTTGGGATGGTAAAACTGTACCGTTAACCAACATGGCGCTTACGATTGCGGCATTCATATTTGCTTGTAAAACAGGGATGAGATCTGGGGAGATTCTCCGGATTGAAGAGTCGTGGATTGATGGGTGCGTGATTCACATTCCGCACGAAGCGACAAAGACCGACAGTCGGCGCGACGTCGCTCTGAGTTCAGAAGCACTGCGTATATTGAATCTCGTTCGGTCGCGCGGAGACGCCCCTTTGATTTTTGGTGGTGTTAGTGATGCTACTCGTGATGTTCTTTTCCGAAAGGTAAGGGACCGAGCGGGTCTCGGACCGGTTATTGACTCGGAAGGTCGAATAATCAAGGAGGGACTGAACTTTCATGACTCTCGAGCAACGTTTGCAACATGGGCAGCTAGTCCAGATCCCAAGACCGGGGCGCCCCGTCTGGATGTCTTGGCGCTTGCTAGACAGACGGGGCATAGAAATCTCAAAATACTACAACGTTATTATCGTGCATCTGCTGTGGAGATAGCTAAACGGTTGAGTAGTGTCAGCTAAGGAATTAAGTAGTATGGTAAATTAGTTTAATTATTGATTAAAGAGAACATGTACTCAATTAATATGTAAACATCCGTATTGGTAGGGGTATTTAATTTTTTTCAATTGCTTGGCACGCTCAATTGCGTCAAAAATATTTTTTTGCGTAAACATAATTTTGTTGCAATGTTTGTCGTACCCTGGTATATGTTTTTTTATATGTCTGTCCACGTCAGATGATGTTGCTATTCCAAAGCCATTCTCGAAATGAAGAATGAGCCATAACTCGAATTTTGGAGTGCTTATTAAAACATTAAACTTTGATGAGCTTTTGCTTATTTGTTTATCATCTTTAAGAAGACATATTTCTTGTGTATCCCAGTCATCTTTGTCTAATAAAACCCATACTTCATTAAATTTTTTGTTTCCAAAGTGTTGTACCTCATTTCTAATAGCTTTTCTTATATTTTTGGGAGAGCTTTTTGAGTTTGATGGTTTAATGTTTATTTTAAATTTTGTGTTTTGTGAGGGGCTGTTTGATAGGATTGTTTCTTTAATGATTTTTAAATATTCTGGTTCTGTTACAGATCCTTCGGTGTAAATGTGAATTTGTCTAATGAAAGAGCGATCTGATTCCTTGCGAAGGAACTTATTATGGGCTCCGTAGTTGATGGATCTGGCCATATGAAAATCCTTGATTAGAGTTTTTTAGTCTATATTTGGAATAGCTCCAATAAGGCCATTTAGATATATTTTTCGAATATCGTTATCACTACGAATTCCCTTGAAATCTCTAAATGAATATAGATCAGAAATGCCAGAAGTGTTTTTATCTACTCCCCAAAGTTCATCTCTGCGGAAAATATCTTGTGTGAGTAGGTTGACATCATGTGTTGTGAAAATTAGTTGACTTCTGCTTGTATTGGAACAAGAATCCAAGAAGTATCGGAGTAGCCATTCCAGTAATTTAGTATGGAGACTTCTATCTAATTCGTCGATTATGTATACTTGATTTGAGTTGTTGTGCAAGTCAACGAAGGCTGGTATTAGATCTAGTAATCTTTGCGTACCATCAGATTCTTCTTTTAGTGAGAAGGGAACGTCTTCATTGTTGCAGTTTTTATGAATTGCAAAAAGTTTTTTTACTATTGTTTCGTCGTTGTTGCTAACAGTGAATAAATCCTCGATTCGAATGGAGTTTATTCCCTTTGGTATATTGTCTTTTATTTGTTTAAAAATTTCTCTTGGAAATGAAGAGAAGTCTTGATCATTTGCATTGTCAATAGTTTTAGCATCAAAATGATCAATTCCGGTTCCTAGTTTTCTCGTCAAGTCGATCATCTGTTGATTTAGGTTGTCAGATGAGTCTACGAATCGATGAATTGAAATGTATTCACTTGTTGGTTTTATTATTGTTAAAGTTTTGGCAAACCAATCGTAGAGAGGTTTGAATTCTTTTGCGCCTAACGGGATTGCTGTTGTCAAAAACAGTTGATTTTTTCGTGCTGCTTTTGCAATGAGTTGCATGAGCTCATATCTGCTATTTTTGAAGAAATCCTTATCAAAAGTAATTTTGTTTTCTGAGTTTCTTTTGAAAACATCATAAGCAGTCCTAGAATTTGCTATAGTTAGGCTTTCTTCTACAACACGTTCTGGAAGTAAAGAAACATTGTAAGAAAATATTATTTCGTTGATTAGTAGGTCAATAGAAAATTTTGTCGGCTGCGTAAGACTAAAGGGATCTAATTTAAACCTATGAATGTTAATTTTTTGATCCTCATTCATATTTCCTCGAATAATAAAATTCCGTAGGAATATTAGTGAATCAATTAATTTTGTTTTTCCTGAAGCATTTGCGCCATAAATTGCCGATATTGGAAGCAGGTGCATCTTGAATTTTTTTATTAATTGCACTCGATTACGGTGCTGTGTCTCAAGCCCGGCGGTCATGTTTAGCGTTACTTGATTTCGAAATGAACGCCAATTCTCAATAGAATAATTAATAATCATGGTATAAAGTTTTTTAAGATAAATGCCAATGATCTTAGCTTTAGTCTAGGAGAAAATTTCTCCTAGAAAGCGACAAAATTTGAGGCTAGGAGGCAATTTTAGCTTGGGTCTAGGAGAAAAAATCTCGTAGGAAGCAACAAGACTTACTAAAAAATATTGATCTGTGTCAATATGATCAAGCATAAGTCAAGAGTGAGGCCTCATCTCTGCGGCCGTTCTTGTCAAAGTCTGAGTGTTTGCAGGGTAAGCTTGCTTTCATCGGCGAACTTGCGTTCGATCCAGCGCTCAACATCTTTGCGGAGATAGCGTCGGGCGCCGCCCTCAACTAGTGACACACACGGGGGAAATGTCGGATCCTCAAGCATCTGTCGGACTGGGGTGCTACCAGGTGCATAAGCGCACATCAGTGCAATATCTGTTGCAGTAACAACGATGGATTGAGTTCGTTTGAGTTCTCTGGCGACTTCTTTGGCAATCTCTTTTGCTTCTGTCATGCTTCAGATCCTCCAGTGGTACCGGTGTTGTAGGCTTTGAGCCAGGCTTCATCTAAAGGAGGTTGGTCTGCCGTTTTGGGGTTCGTTGTCGAATCCTCTGTAGAAGGGATCGGTTCTTCTTTATCAAAATCTTCAGGTGGAATTTCTCCTCCTGCTTCCACAAAGCTCGCATCAACGACATCCCACGGAGTTTCTCCTCGATCTGCGGCTTCATCGGCCGGTATCTGTCAAGGTACTTCAAAAAATTCAATGAGGAGTCTTTCTGCTTGTTGTTGATTTAGGCAGCAACTTTCAATGAAGTAATCTGTCTATCCGGATTCAACCACTGGCTTCCGGCGACCTCGCACCTCATCACTCGACCGCCAATCCATTGTTCCGGATGCTGTTGTCTGGCCTTCTCGAGCATCACGCGTCGTGCCTCGCAAATCGCTGCATCCGCGCCACTAAAACGCGCCCACGGGGTTACGTTGTTAATGCCGCTGTGCACCCATTGCTCGTTGTACTTCTGCGCAAATGCAGCCAATCCCTTTTTGCATTCCTCAAGGCTGTGATAGTTGCGTTTACCCATGTGGCCAGTGTACTTCATGGTTTTGAACAGCGACTCGCTGTAGGGGTTATCGTTGCTGACCCGAGGCCGACTGTGAGAGAACTCCACGCCGCGCACCGCCAGCAACCCTAAGGTTTCAGCGGCCTTCATAGCCGCGCCGTTGTCTGAGTGCAAAACCAAACAACGAGGTCGTATGTAGTGCTTATCCATTGCCTCGCTTAGAAAGCGCACTGCGTTTTGGGCCGTCTCGGCCTCGAAGACGTCGTAGTGCACCATGTAGCGGCTATAGATGTCGATCACCGCGAAAGCGTAGTAGAAGCGCGTTGAGTGCTCTGCGTCTCGCAAATACGTGATATCCCACGTCCAGACTTGATTGGGCCCTGTCGCTTCGTAGCTTGTCGGCTTGTGCCGCTTGATAGCGGAGCGAACTCCGTCACGGCGCGCATTGGCCTTGAAACGGCGCAGAACACGGTACACCGTTGACTCGGAGGCCCGATACTCGCCCTTGTCCAGCAAGGCATAGAAGGCCTGTCGGACACTCAAATCGCAGACATCGGGCTGGCAATAACGCTCGTACACGACCTGGCGTTCCTCTGATGACAGCGCCCGCGGGTTGGCTGCAAATTCGCGCTTCGGACGCTGGTCCTCGTTTTCCGGGCAATCACGCCACTTGAGGTAACTGCTGAAGGCAATGCCCAAGCATTTGCATGCCTCGACAGCACGTGCACCGGCCGCAACAGCTTCCGTGACCAGCTCCACAGCTTTACGGCGATTCCGGGCGCTGATCATTTTTCCTTGTCCCCCCAGATCGCCTGCGCTTTTTTTGTCAACACCAACAAAGCCGCGGCTTCTGCCAGTGCCTTTTCTTTGCGCTGCAGCTCTCGGTTTTGTTGTTTGTGCTCTTCGTTGAGCTCAGAGACCTTGTTGATCAGCTCTTGCTCGCGAGCCCGTGCGCTTGCAGAAAGCACGACATCGCCATCGTGCTGCGCAAGCCAGGTGCTAAAGCGCTTGATCTCTTCCAGAGTTATGCCTTTGGCTCGACAGTATTTACCGGCCACCGGGGAATCAAAAACAACCTCTTGGCAATACCCTTCGGCAACGATTGCCGCTCGAAGATTCATACCGCGCGGCAAAGGAGCGGACTGAGCGCGTTGTGCGGGTTGCGCTCCTGAAGTTTTGACTGCCTTCAACCAGTGGTACAGACAGCTTTCTGCAATCCCATACTCGCGGTGCGCCTGTGCGACTGTGATTTCTTTTGAAAGGATTCTTCCGAGGATTTGATTTTTCTTTTCGAGAGGATAGGGGCTACCCATTTGTCTGTCTCCGTGCCCTCCTGATTAACAATTAGGAAGTATTTTGACAGAGAGGGAAGCCAAGGCGCTTTTGGAAAAGTTCGGCGTGAAGGTCGGTGAGATCACGGACGACATTGCGGCCGAGGTCGCAGAGTGGAAAGCCGGCCTTGATACAGAGACCCGTCGTGCTGTTCGCCCGTACTGGATCACGATCTCGGTAATCACGTTCGTGCTCGGCTGCGGCGTGGGGCATCTGTTCTTCTAAGGACGTCCAGCGATGCAGCGGATGGCCGACCTTGCGTCCTATTTCTCAAGCCTAGGACTTGATCGATCCATAACGGCCATTGGTTCTCTGGCCGGTGCGGTATGGGGCTTTGCTTTTGCGGAAGCTATTTGGCCGCTCGTCTGGTGGTTGGCCATTTTTATCTGCATCGACTTTCTGACTGGTTGGATTGCGGCATCAAAGACCGGTGATTTTGACTCCCATGTCCTTCGGGATGGTGTCACTAGGAAAGTATTGATCATCGCGGTCTGTGGTCTGTCTCACGGCTTGGACGTTCTTTTTGAGCCGGTCATTGGGGTGTCGATCTTTCAAAGCATGGTCATCTGTATGTACGGCTTGGGAGAGTTCGCCTCCATCCTCGAGAGAGCTGGCTTCGGCCAGTCAATCCCTCCGATCCTTAGACGTTTGATCGGAGCTTTGAATCACAAGTTGGAGGACACAGTTGAAAAAATTGAAGGAGACAAAAAATGAATTCTTGGGGTTCCTATGATCCGGCTATGGCGTCGGACTTCGTGAAGCAGTTTGAAGGTCGTGAACTGAAGGCCTACCGATGCTCAGCGGGTGTTTGGACTATTGGCTACGGACATACAAATGGCGTGAAGGAGGGCGACGAGATTTCGCCGGCAGAAGCAGAGCAACTTCTGGTTGACGACCTCACGGCCATTGCGGACGATCTGAATCGACTCGTGAACGTCGGAGTGAGCGAGGGGCAGTACATAGCACTTTTGAGCCCAGCCTTCAATGTGGGTGCCAGCGCAGTCAAAAAGAGCACGCTTCTTTTTCACCTGAACCACGGTCGCTACGACGAGGCCGCAGCAGAGTTCGACAAGTGGGTCTATGCCGGCGGCAAGGTCGTCGAAGGGTTGCAGCGGCGCCGCGCAGCTGAGCGCGCGCTTTTCGAGGCTGAGGACTGATGTAGGCAAGACCGTGAGATAATCGCCTCCAAAAAGTAAAGCCCGCCGAATCTGCGAAATTCGACGGGCAGCGTTCCAATCACTGGAGGCGATTGTGGATTTTTCTACCGGTGCAATTTTAACAGGCTGGGCAGTAATTGTTGGCGGAGGTATGACGTTGGCATTCAACTTAGAAAAGCGAGGCGGGACAATCAACGGGGTGACTTGCTTCTTGCTCATCGGTGCGGCGATTCCTTTCTGGCTGTTTATCTGCTACTCGATCTATTTTTTGATCGGAGCCGCTTTGAAGGAATTTGGTCAGCCTCTCAATCCATTCCCAATAAATATCCTTTGGCCTCGATCACTTCTGCCCTTCGCCCCGTTGGTGGTGGCTGTGTTTTGTTGGTGGCAGACGCTTTTGGCGCTGCCATATTGGGTGAGGCCGAAGGATTTGTCGGAAGATGAGTTGAATGAGCGTCGCCAGTGGTTTTTGAAAAGAGTCAAGAAATCCAATCAAAGATGGTGCATTGCCTATTTTCTGTTGTGGGTAATCGTTCAGGCATTCTATCGTGTGCCTTGTCTGGCAAACATACAGTGGCCTAGCGCTTTATGACTCGGTAGGCCACGAGGCGAGAAGGAAACTAAGTGAGATGGCGAGCAAATGATGTCGTGGATTAAATCTCTGGCTTTCGTTCTTGCTGCCGTCAGCATCTTTTCTTGTGGCTACAAGTACGCGGCTTCCTTGTATGAGGCCGACATTGCAGATCTACAGGCGCAGCATGCTCTTGCGATTCAGGAAAAGACAAATGAGTACAGGGCGAAAGAACAACACCAAGCAGAGGCTTTGGTTGCGGCGTGGGATCAGCTCGAGCAGGCTCGTGCTGAGTCTGTCGATTTGCGTGCTGACGTTGACCGGGTGCGCCGCCTCGCCGACGATTATCGCGCCAAACTGTCCGGAGCCGGTGCCGATTCCTGCGCACCTGTCCGAGAGCGACTCGCCAGCTGCACAAAACTTCTCGAAGAAGGTGCAAAATTATCTGCTGAAGGTGCAGAGCTTGCTCAAAGAATAGCGGAGAAAAAAGACGCGTTATCGACTATGACCAGGTTAGCAGATTAACACTCTATGGTATAAATGACGGTATAAAAAATAAGTCCATCTATTAAAATGCCTTTAAATAGAGGAAAGATTGTTCCGACCATCGCACCAGCTAGATTCTGCGAAAACCCCGATTCGTCGGGGTTTTTGCTTCTCTGAGGCATGCTCTCCGGTGTTCGTTAAGCGTTGTTGTTCGGTCGGTTCTATAGCCTTCTTTGCTTTTGTCTATCAGCGAAGTTTTGCCCGGTTTTTAGCCTACAATTGCCAACCAATAGGACTGTAAGCGTTCCAAGCGACGATTTGTCGGGTATCCCCAAAACCAGAAAAGGCAGATCGGCACTTCGCATGGAGACGCTTTTAAACAACTCGAATAACGCAGGAGATACTCCCATGAAGAAGTTCCGTTGCAAGGTTTGCGGCTACATCTATGAAGGCGATGAGCTGCCCGCTGATTTCGTTTGCCCGCTTTGCCACAAGGGTGTTGAAGTTTTTGAAGAAGTCCAGGAAGCTCCTGCTGCGGGCGGCGACAACCGCCTGAAGGGCACTAAGACGGCTGAAAACCTTGCCACCGCATTTGCCGGTGAATCCCAGGCCCGCAACAAGTACACGTACTTTGCAGAAGTTGCCCGCCGCGAAGGCTATGAACAGCTCGCGGAAATCTTCCTGTCGACCGCTCGCAACGAACAGGAACATGCCCGTTTGTGGTTCGATCTCTTGGGCGGCATCGGCGACACGGCAGCCAATCTCCAGGCTGCAGCCGAAGGCGAAAACTACGAATGGACCGATATGTACGCCGGTTTTGCGAAGACTGCCGAAGAAGAAGGCTTCCCGGAAATCGCTGCCAAGTTCCGTTTGGTCGCCGCCATTGAAAAGACCCACGAAGAACGTTATCGCAAGCTTCTGAGCAATGTTCAGATGAAGCAGGTGTTTGAAAAGGGTGAAATGACGATGTGGGAATGCCGCATTTGCGGTCACATCGTCGTCGGTAACGCCGCTCCGGATGTCTGCCCGGTCTGCCACTACGCTCAGAGCTTCTTTGAAGTTCGCAAGACGAACTACTAAGCGGCTGTTGCTTCGTTGAGGCGAAGCATCGGCGTATCAAAGCGTGCTTTTGGCGGAAGTCGAGAGCGCGCTTTTTTGCGTATTTCACAAGCTTGGTAGCCTAAAATAAACCCATAGAGGACAATCAGGACATAAGAGGACAACTCATTTGCCCACCGGATTTTTCACGCATGACTTGTGTCATAGCTATCAGCAGGGACCGGACTCCCCGGAATCCCCCGAACGCATTGATGCGATTGAAGACCGCATGATTGCGATGGGGCTTTCGCGTGTTGTCACTGTGTTGCCGAGTGCGCCGGCGTCAATGGAAGATGTGCTGCGAGCGCACGACAAGAGTTATGTGCAGGAACTGGAACAAGCCAGCCGAGAGGCGCAAAGAACCGGTGAAAAGCAGATTTCCGAAGACACTTTCATCAATGCCCTGAGTTTTGAAGCCGCACTCAAAAGTGCCGGCGCCGCCATTGAGGCGGTACGACAAGTCTGTGCCGGAACCATTCGAAATGCCTTTGCTTGTGTACGTCCGCCCGGACACCATGCGGGCCGTAATTTTGCGCACGGCTTTTGTCTGATCAACTCCGTGGCCTGTGCGGCGCTTCATGCTTTGGACGTACTGGGACTCAAGCGAGTGGCAATTGTTGATTTCGACGTGCATCGGGCTGACGGGACGGAAGATATCATCAAGGGAGACGATCGCATAGCGCTTTTCAGTCTCTATCAAGAAACAGCATTTCCGTTCGGATTGCAGCCTGCTCAGGCGAGCAATATCGTCAATGCGCCGATGCCGGAAGGCAGCGACGGGGCAGATGTGCTCAAGGTTGTCAACGATGTTTGGATTCCCAAGCTTTTGCTGTTTAAGCCCGATCTGATTCTCGTGAGTGCGGGGTTTGATGCACATCGCGACGAGAAGCAAGCGCTCTTTAAGCTCACCGAATTCGATTATTCTTTTATGACCATTGAGGTCATGCGTGTGGCTCGTGCTGTCTGCGGTGGGCGACTCGTCAGTATTTTGGAAGGGGGATACGACATTCGCAGTTTGGCAAGAAGCGCGATTGCGCATATAACGACGCTTACACGTGCGGCATAATTGCGAGTGATCTGAACGTTAGTTCAAATTCTGATCGCGCATCCGTTTCCTGGACGCTGTAATATCCGCTTTCGTTCATTTACGAGTTTGATGAACTGCATGCGCAGAGTACTTAAATTCCTAGTTCCCGTCGTGACGATTGCTTTGGCAGCGTGCCAGCAATTCGGAGGCCAGAGTCCTTACGAATATCGTTTTGACGACAGTGCCGCTCAGGAAGTGTGTGTGAGCGTGACGCCGCACGGAAACGAATCCCTGCGGTTGTCTGTGCGTCAGTTGCTTCGCGAGCAGGGTTTTAAAGTGCGTGAAGTAAAAACGTTTGACGACAGTTGCACGCGTTGTCTGAAGTTCGACTTCTCTGTCGGAGGCTGGAACGATCGCATTGTTGAAGGTAAGCTGGAATATGTTCGCTTGGTGCATGGCAACCGTTACGAAGCGCATGCAAGCGAGAAATTGCCCGAGGCTACCTTCGGTACACCCGGTGACGATGAGAGTGTGCTGATTCGTGCGCTTTTGAATCGAATCTTTCCGCACCCGGTGCCTTGGAAAGAATAATCCTCAGTGGAGATATTTTTCTGACCAGCTTTTTTGCGCCGCAGCGTAAAACGCCTGCGGCGTTTTTGCACCCAAGGCACCGAGACCTAGATGAAGAGCGGCGGCGTTTAACAGATCCATTGGATCTTCATTGTCAATTGCCGGGGCATGGGTTTGCTTGGAAAGCTTTTGCCCATGAGCATCAAGTGCCAAGGCGATATGAAGATACCGAGGTATGGAAAGTCCCAGTTTCCTTTGCAGGTAGATTTGACGCGGGGTGTTGTTCAAGAGGTCTTCGCCGCGAACAATATCGGTGACGCCTTGTTGGGCATCGTCAACGACAACGGCAAGTTGGTAGGCCCATAGGCCGTCGGCTCGCTTGATAACGAAATCCCCGACGTCATGCTCAAGGTTCTCAGAAAAGTGACCGCAACGACGATCGACAAAACTGACGACTTCATCGAAAGTGCGAACGCGGAGCGATCGGGGCGGTCTGCCGTGTGTTCCGTTGCGGCACGTTCCGGGGTAAACATGAGAGGGTAAACCGAGCCTGGCCTGCGCGACAGCGATCTCTTTGCGCGAACACGCGCATCCGTAGACGAGTCCCTGATGGGAAAGTTTTCCTAGCGCTTGTTCATAGAGCTCGTAGCGTCTGCTCTGCCAGACGACCGGGATGTCAGAAACCATGCCAAGTTGGGTCAGCGTCCTGATGATGGCTTCGTCTGCTCCAGGAATGTCGCGAGGCGGATCAATGTCTTCGATGCGAATCAGCCATGTGCCGTTGTGAGCTCGAGCGTCCAGGAACGAAGCCAATGCGCAGACAAGACTGCCGAAGTGAAGCGGGCCGGTTGGAGAAGGGGCGAAGCGCCCGCAATAGGCACGATGGGAAAGCAACATTGGAAAAAACGATTAGACTCGAACAAAGGCATTGTCCCACGAACAATGAGGGCTCTCAATCGTAAATCGTCTGGGGAAGAAATTGGAGCGGGAGACGAGTCTCGAACTCGCGACCTCAACCTTGGCAAGGTTGCGCTCTACCAACTGAGCTACTCCCGCGTCTTTGAGTGAATCATCTGCAACAACCGCAAATGCTTCTTTTGAATGGAGCGGGAGACGAGTCTCGAACTCGCGACCTCAACCTTGGCAAGGTTGCGCTCTACCAACTGAGCTACTCCCGCATTCAAAGATGCGTCATCTTCCAGAGAAAAGCTTGGAGGCGCGAAGCGGAATCGAACCGCTGTAGACGGATTTGCAATCCGTTGCATAACCACTTTGCTATCGCGCCATCCGTCTATGCGCCTTTGGGACGCTAGCTTTTGGAGCGGGAGACGAGTCTCGAACTCGCGACCTCAACCTTGGCAAGGTTGCGCTCTACCAACTGAGCTACTCCCGCGTTCTCTCGAAGAGAATGCGCATTTTACAGGTGTAAACGCTCCTGTCAAGCGGTTTATGAAAAAAATTTGAGAACCGGAAAAAAAGTCCAAGAAAATCAGTGCGGGAATTTGCATTTTTGATTTCCATCAAGAACACGGACAGTTTTAACAAAACGAGAGAGGTTATGTGCATTAGATTGACTAAGCAGTTTTGCGTAGGACACGAGTGTTAAGAGTTCGATGCGAAACTGAACAAATTTCATATGTTCGCTGTTCTCGGCTAGCTTTTGTCGGTGTCGGCGGGCGTGTGAATACTCACCAAAACATTTTTTTGAGAGAGAAACAGAAATGCGCTTGGTTAAGAAGTCTCTGCTTGCCGCTGCTATCGCTACCGCTTGCGGTGCTGCTATGGCCGCCTCTTTGCCGCAGATTGAAGTGCTCGCCACGGGCGGCACGATTGCCGGTTCCGGCAATTCGGCAACAGGTTCGGCCTACACCGCCGGTAAGGTGAGCGTCAACCATCTGGTTGCCGCTGTGCCGCAGCTTGCCGACATTGCTCAGGTTACCCCCAAGCAGGTTGTTCAGATCGGTTCACAGGACATGACCGACGATGTGTGGCTCAAGCTTGCCAAGACCATCAATGCTGATTGCAGCAAGGTCGACGGCTTTGTGATCACGCACGGCACGGACACGATGGAAGAAACCGCCTACTTCCTCAACCTGACCGTCAAGTGCAAGAAGCCCGTGGTGCTCGTTGGTGCCATGCTTCCGTCCACCGGTCTCGGTGCTGACGGCCCGCGCAACCTTTACAACGCTGTTCTGACGGCCGCTACAAAGGAAACGGCTAAGCAGGGCGTTGTGGTTGCCATGAACAACATCGTTGTCGGCGCCCGCGACTTGATGAAGTCCAACACGGTTCAGCCGGAAACCTTCGTTGCCGCTAACTTCGGCAAGGTTGGCACGATCTTCAACAACAAGGTGACGTACGAATCCACTTCGTTGCGTCCGCACACTTATCAGACCCCGTTTGACGTTTCCAAGATCGAAAAGCTTCCGAAGGTTGGCATCGTCTACAACCACGGCGGTGTGGAAGGCATCCAGGCTCAGGCTCTGGTTGACGCCGGTTACGCTGGTATCGTGAACGCTGGTGTTGGTAACGGCAACATCCATAAGAGCATCTTCCCGATCCTTGAAAAGGCTGCCAAGAGCGGCATCGCTGTGGTTCGCAGCTCTCGCGTTCCGACGGGCGCCACCACCAAGGATGCAGAAGTTGACGACGCCAAGTATGGCTTCCTGTCCTCCGGCACGCTCAACCCGCAGAAGGCTCGCGTTTTGCTGCAGTTGGGTCTGACGAAGACCAAGGACGTCAAGAAGCTTCAGGAATACTTCGACACGTACTAACAATCGTGTGAAAGGACCTCAAGAGAGGTTCTGCTGAAGTAACGAAAAAGGCGCAAAGGCTCTTGACGGCCGATGCGCCTTTTTAGTGCCGGAAACAAATGATCAGCGTTTTTGCTGGGCGGAATTCTCAAGCCGCAGATGCATGGCCAAAAGCCACAGAGAAATTGTGAGGAGACCAAAACCGGCAATAGACAAATCGTACAGAGCGCCTTTTCCGTAGAGCAAAGGAACCAATAGAGCCGAACACAAGGCAAAGAAAATCGTCTGTACAAAGCTTTGCATAGAGGCGGCCATTCCTTTGGCATTCGGTAGGAAATCCATTGAAATTAGAGCCATGCCCGGACGAACAATACCGATGCCGATTGTGTAGATCATCAAGGGCATAACGGCCCAGGCGATGCCTTGAGGCAACAGTTCAGCCATGGCGCACAATGCAAAGGCGCCGGCCATAAACATAACCGAAAACCCCACACGGATTGTTCCTTGCGTGCTCAGGTGGCTAGCAATACGAGCCGAAATCCAACTGCCGATGACTGTGCCGGAGACCATCGGAAGAAAGAGTTTCCAAAACTCATCGGGAGCTAAGTGCATAACTTCCACGCACCAGTCAGCTGCGCCCGCAATGAAGACACCTTGTCCGAGGAAGGCTACCGCCAGAGAGGTGTTGGCGGTCATGAAGGCTGAGTGCCGCGCAGCTGCCGCGTAATTTGAAAGCAGTGTTCCTAGACGCGGCGTCATACGTTTTTCCTGAGGCAATGTCTCAGGCAGAAAAATGAGACAAAGAGTTGCAAGAACTGCGCTGATGAGGGTCAAAATATAGAAGTGACTTTCCCAGGAAAGGTGGGTGGCGACAACTCCTCCGATGACCGGGGCTAGAGCCGGGCCGAAACCGAAGACCATGGATACGTAGGCCATCAGCATCTGTGCTTTTGGCCCGCCGAAAAGGTCTCGGATGATGGCCATGCCGATCACCATGCCGCAGCCGGCAAAAATGCCTTGACACAAACGCCAGAGAACAAGCATCGAGAGCGAATCGGAAGTGGCAGCGCCGAGACTTGAGGCCGAAAAACACAAGAAGCCCGTGACCATCGTGAGCTTACGGCCGAACATGTCCGAAATGGTTCCATAGAAAAGCGTCATGACGGCAAAACCCGCGAGGTAGGAGGAAAGCGTCATCTGGACACCTGCCAGATCGGAGCCGAAGGCTTGAGCCATCTGGTGGAAACTCGGCAGGTACATGTCGGTGGCAAACGGGCCGATCATGGAACAGGCCGCTAGAAGCCAGGAGAGCAGATGTGTGTTGACTTTGTCGGGATTGTCGACCGGTTGGAAGGAGATGCGCATTTTCTTTTTGTTCTTCAGTGGGTTGCGCCGCATTGTATCGCAGTGCATTGGCGAAGAAGTTCGTAAGACGAATGAAGGAAATTTCCATGCGGCAAAGCTCTGAAAGCCGCATAATCGGGAAGCGGGGCATTTTTCAGGTCAAGAAAAGCACGGTGAGATAAAATCCGAAGATTAAGTTGCGAGTCGTTGGCTTTTTTCAAGCGGCTCGCCCGACAATTCGAAAAAACGGAGATGGATACGGTGTCGTTTTCGAGTGAATTGTTCACCGACAACACCGCTTCTGCTATGACCCAGACTGCAAACGAGAAAACACCGACTTTTGAAGAGGCGATGGCTGAACTCGAAGCTCTTGTCCGCAAGATGGAAGAGGGCAAGCTTGCTCTCGAAGAGAGCGTGGAAGCCTATACGCGCGGAACCGAACTGGTGAATCTGTGCCGGGCTAAGCTCGAAGATGCCGAGACTCGCGTTCGCAAACTGGAAGCTCAAAACAACGGCTCGGGCGACACGACGGCTTTGCAATAGGGAGGTGTTGCTGTGATGGAAGCTGACAAAGCCGAATTTGAGGTTTGGTCTCGGGAACAACGCGGGCACTTCGAAGGTGTCGCCGAAATGGCGCTGGATGCGCGCGATGGCAGTCTCGGAACGCTCACCGAAGCGATGCGATACGCTGTTTTGGATGGCGGCAAAAGAATGCGCGCCATGCTTGTATACGCAGCCGGTCGGCTGACGCAAGCGCGGGAAAGCGATCTGGACGAACTTGCGCTCGCGGTGGAATACGTTCACGGATACTCTCTGGTGCACGATGATATGCCCGCCATGGACAACGATGTCTTGCGGCGCGGCAAACCCACGGCTCACGTGAAATACGGCGAAGCAGTGGCGATGCTTGCGGGCGACGCGCTGCAGCCCGAAGCTTTTTTACGCATTGCCCGAACGCAGGTGGCTCCCGCCGTCAAGGTCAGGCTCATGCAGGAGCTTGCCTATTCGAGCGGGCGCGACGGCATGTGCGGCGGGCAGGCAATTGACCTTCTGAGCGTAGGAAAGAGCCTCAACGAGGCTTCGTTGCGTCATATGCACAGTCTCAAGACGGGCGCCCTGATTCTGGCTAGCGTTCGAATGGGCGCGCTTGCCGGCAAGCCGGAACTCTTTGCTGCCGCTGAATTCGAACTCAATCGTTACGCCAAGGCTCTGGGACTGGCTTTTCAGGTGATAGACGACATTTTGGATGTCACTGCCGACACGGCGACGCTCGGTAAAACTTCCGGTAAGGACGACGCCCATGACAAACCCACGTTCGTCTCGCTGATGGGACTTGACGCGGCGCGCAAACTCGCTCGAGAAATGGAACACGAAGCCGGAGCGGCTCTGCAGACACTGGCTGCCAAAGGCTGTTTTGAAGATATGGCACTTCGTCTTTTGGCCGGCGCCGCCGCTTTTGTGACCAACAGGAAATATTGATGGATCAGCGAGATACGACGCAGGTGGTGCGCATGCTCACGCCTGACGAACGAAAGGAAATGCTGGAGTCGATCAATTCTCCGGCCGATCTGCGCAAGCTCCCCGTCGAAGAGCTTCCGGTGCTCGCGCGCGCACTTCGCGATTTCATGGTCGAAAGCGTCAGCAAGACGGGCGGTCACTTGTCGAGTTCGCTCGGTGCCACGGAATTGGCAATCGCGCTTCATTACGTTTTCAACACCCCCGAAGACGCCATTGTTTGGGACGTTGGCCACCAGGCTTATGCCCACAAGATTCTCACCGGCAGGCGTGATGCGATGGCCACGCTGCGCCAGACCGACGGCATTTCCGGTTTTCCGAAGCGCAGCGAAAGCCCGTACGATGCCTTCGGTACGGCGCATTCCTCGACGTCAATTTCTGCCGCACTCGGTATGGCTGTTGCTGACAGCCTCAATGGCAAGAAGGACCGCTGGCACATCGCAGTGATCGGTGACGGTGCTCTTACGGGCGGTATGGCCGTGGAAGCGCTTAATCACGCGGGTGTCTACAAGAAGGACCTCAAGCTACTTATCATTCTCAACGACAACGACCACTCGATTTCGCCTCCGGCAGGAGCGCTGTCGGGTCATCTGGCCAAGCTCGTGAGCACGGCGCCCGTCTGGAAGGCCCGTGAGATCTCGAAGTCCATCCTCAAGCCCGTGCCGCTCCTGTGGGATTTTGCCAAGCGAGTGGAAAAGCAGACCGTCAATTTTCTGTCGCCGCCCTCAACGCTCTTTTCAAGTTTTGACATCAATTACTTCGGCCCGATTGACGGTCACGACGTGACCGGGCTTGTGAGCTTTCTCAAGAACCTGAAGGCGCTTGACGGTCCGATCGTTTTGCACGTCAAGACGAAGAAGGGAAAGGGGTATAAGCCTGCCGAAGACGATCCGACGCTCTATCACGGCGTGGGCAAGTTTGATCCTGTCGTGGGCATTCAACCGTCTGCCGCACCCACGAAGAAGACCTATACGCAGCTGTTTTCAGACTGGATCTGTGACACAGCTGAGCGTGACAAGACGCTATATGCGATTACGCCTGCGATGCGCGAAGGCTCCGGTTTGGTGGAATTCGAAAAGAGATTTCCCGAACGCTACCGCGATGTGGCCATTGCCGAGCAGCACGCGGTGACGTTTGCCGCAGGGCTGGCCTGTGCGGGCATTCACCCAGTGGTGGCGATCTATTCGACGTTCGCACAGCGCGCCTATGATCAGATTGTGCACGACGTTGCTATCCAGGATCTGCCGGTACTCTTTGCGATCGATCGCGCGGGCTTGGTGGGTGCCGACGGACGCACGCACCACGGCCTCTTTGACATCGCATTCCTGCGGTCGTTGCCGAATATGACGGTGATCACGCCGAGCGACGAAAACGAAATGCGTTTGCTGTTGAACACAGCTTGGACGCTGCAAACGCCTGTGGCTGTGCGTTACCCGCGAGGAACAGGACCTGGGGTGGAAGTCACGGCTGACACAGAGACGGTCGAAATCGGCAAGAGCAAGACAGTGCGGACGACTTCGGCACCCAAGGGCAAGCGCGTGGCGATTCTGGCCTTCGGTTCCATGGTCTGGCGCCTGACTGAAGTGGCTGAGGTGCTTGACGCAACGCTCGTCGACATGCGCTTTGTCAAGCCTCTTGACGAAGAAGCAGTGCTCAAGGCCGCTGCCGAGCATGACTTGCTGGTGACGGCCGAAGAGGGCATCAAGGCGGGCGGCGCGGGTTCCGCCGTACTCGAATTTCTGAGCGAGGCCGGTCAAACGACGCGTGCGCTCATATTCGGCATTCCCGACGTCTTTATAGATCACGGCGACACCGAAGTGCTGATGACCCGCAGTGGTCTCGATCCGGCACACATCCGTGCCAAGATCGAAGCGGCTCTGTCCTAAGCGAAACCAAGTGTTTCAGGGGCGGGCATTTGCAAAAGTGCCATCCCGCTGACCGCCTATAATCGGGCAAAAGAAGATCGATCCATAGCAGATTGAGGGAGTTTTATGCCCACCGTTGAAAAGAGCGTCAGTCTTAAGTCCTACAACACGTTTGCGGTTGATGTCAGCGCGCAATATTTCGCAGAAGTCTGCACGCCCGAGGACATTCGCTCGGTGCTTGCCGATCCGCGCTACGGACAGCTTCCCCGTTTTGTGCTCGGAGGCGGCTCGAATACGCTCTTTACCAAGGACTTCGAAGGTCTTGTGCTGCACATGAAGGGCGGCACGATCGAGGTGACGGACGAAAACGACAGATTCTATTTCGTCAAGGTGTCGGCCGGCATCGTATGGGATGATTTCGTGCGGCATGCAATTGAAAGCGGTTGGTACGGAATTGAAAATCTGGCGGCAATTCCTGGCACGGTCGGCGGTGCGGCGGTGCAGAATATCGGCGCCTACGGCGTTGAAGTGGCCGAGCATATCGTTGAAGTCGAATGCTTCGATCCCGATCGCCGTGCCATGCGCGTGTTGTCAGCCGAAGACTGCGACTACGGTTATCGCGCAAGTCGCTTTAAGACGACCGAAAAGAATCTGATCGTCACTTCCGTTCTTTTTGCGCTCTCAAAGACGTTTAGCCCTGTTTACGGGTACAAGGAGCTCGAAGCCATTTTCGGCGATCGCCGTCCCGAATCCGCCAAGGAACTTGAAGAGGCCGTGCGTGCGGTGCGTGCACGCAAGCTTCCCGATCCCAAGGTGCTTCCCAATGCCGGCAGTTTCTTTAAAAACCCGGTGGTTACGCGCACCAAGATGCTGCATCTGCTCGAAGAGACGCCGTCTCTTGTGAGCTATCCTTTGGGCGGAGCACGCGCCAAAATAGCCGCAGGCTGGCTCATTGAGGCATGCGGCCTTAAGGGAAAGCGCATGGGGCAGGCGGGTGTTTATGAACGTCAGGCGCTCATCCTCGTCAACTATGGCGGCGCGACAGGTGCCGAAATCAAGGATCTTGCCGAAGAAGTGGCACGCAATGTCAAGTACCGCTTTGGTGTGGAACTTGAACCCGAACCTGTCATCCTTTGATCGGCCGGACATCATCCGAACGGATGAAATGCTTTGTTACCAACTGACGTTTTGACGTGTGCGTCGGTTGTCATTTATCGCTTCTAAGATTCGTTGAAGGCGTGAGATCGAGATCTCGGTCGATTTCGCCCTGTGATTCAATACAACGAACAAGAAGAATTCCGATCATGTCAATCAAGGCGATGTTGACGCGGCCCGCCGGGGTCGCGCAGTACACCGTGGGCGAAGAAATCGCCAACGCGGTAACGCACGGCGTGGCGGCTCTGCTTTCGATTGCGGGGCTTGCCGTCCTGGTAGCTTTTGCCGTGTTGTATTCGGGCTCTCCCAAGGTTGTGGCTGCGGTGAGCATCTTCGGCGCGAGCATGGTGTTTCTCTACACCGCCTCGACCTTGTATCACTCCATTCCCAATCCCCGAGCCAAAAAGGTTCTGCAGTATCTGGATCACTCCATGATTTATGTACTGATTGCGGGCTCCTACACGCCGTTTTGCCTGATCACACTTCAGGGTTACACCGGCATCGCGCTGCTGTGCGCGGTGTGGCTTATTGCAATTGCGGGTATTTCGCTGCAGGCTGTACTGCTGAACAAGGCCGACTGGATCAACTGTCTGCTCTATCTCTCCATGGGGTGGCTAGCAGTCTTTGTCATCGACCCGCTCGTCTCAACGCTTGATTCGACCGGTTTGGCGCTGCTGGTGGCCGGAGGTCTTGCCTATACGGTCGGTGTAGTTTTCTACATTTTTGAACGAATTCCCTTTTCTCACGCGATCTGGCACACTTTTGTCTTTGCCGGCACGACGCTGCAGTTTTTCAGCGTCCTCTTTTACGTGATTCCCGGGGTGAATGTTTGAGCGCAGTGATTTCCGCTTGGCAGGATCAGGACTTTGAAGGCGTTGCCAAGCTTTTTGACGAACTGTGGGGCTGGGAGCTCGAAGGCTCCGAACAGGAAAAAAGGGATATTTCCGACTTGTACATTGCGGGCTCGGCTCTGGCCAGTAATCGGTTGCGCGTGATTCGCGAAAACGGCGACATTGCCGCCTATCTGGGGTCGGTGTTCTATCAAAATGCTCCGCAGGAGCAGGGGCTTCAAGATCCGAGCGCTTTTCGTCAGGCTGCCGCCGTCATGGAATCGCGCCTGCGTAGCACGCCTTTTGGTCTGGAGTCCGTGGAGTTTAATGATCTCATCAACGAAGCCAACCGTAAGCTCAAGGCAGACATGATTGCCAAAGGCTTTAAATGGCAGGGCGAGCTTAAGCTTTTGATGACGTCGCCTTTGTACCAGGGTCGGGGTATGGCTCGCCTTCTGATCGACGACACGTTTGACGAAATGCGTCGCCGCGGCATCCGGGACGTGATCCTCTTCACCGATTCGCACTGCAACTGGCAGTATTACGAAAAGACGGGCTGGACGCTTGCAGCCGAGCATAAGTGGAGCTTCAGGGAGGAGCCCATTCGGGCGCTTGCCTACTGGAAAACGATTTGACGAATCGAAAAACCCGAGACCTGAAAATCTCGGGTTTGCGGTATCGGAAGGTCAGATTGCATTAGCGAGCCTGTCGCATCTCCAGATAGAACGGGCCGAGGATCTGCGCATAACTTTCCACGGTAAACGACAGTTTTTCGGGGTTGTCGATGTACTGCAGGGGATCGGTTGCAAGACTGCCGTCGTAGGCAAGCTTCAGGAATTCGGCTTCGCGCGTAGCCTTCTTGCCGTCCTTCCAGACGTAGTCGTTGTATTGTCCGCCGAGATCAAATCCCGAGCTGTCGCTCTTGACCACAAACTGCGCGCGGTACTTGATGTCATCAAACTCGAAGAGCTCACGCATACGCTTGATTGTGCGGGAATTTTCCAGAATGGTATTGTTGAGATCCAGTAAATCCTGAGCGGAACATTCAAACTGCACCACCACGGGCTTGCCGTCTTCTTTGATTTCAGTCCATTTCTGAGTTCCCTTTTTGCAGGCGGCCCAGACGTCGAGCACATCGCCCATATTGGCGGCAGGGCTGTATTCTGGAAGCACCGTATCGTGAACGAGTTTGGTGTTGACGGAGCTGCAGGCCGCAAGCGTGAGAACGGCTGCCGCAACGGGTACAAATTTCAGCAGTTGCATGGCTTTTTAAACTTAAGCGGAAGGTTCGGAATCGTCGTCTTTGGCGGGAAGTGCAAAGGGCATGCACTTAGGCCAGGCGGTAAGTTCGTTGTCGTCTTCTACAGTCTCAAGCGCGGCGGGACCGTCGTAAGCCGTGTTGACGGCGTAGTTGAGCTTGGCGTAGGTAAGCGTTACTTCGTGCTCGAGAACGCCCTGGGCCTTGCGGGGATCTTCGCGAAGAAGACGAACTGCCTCTTCGAGGGTTTCAAGTGCGTCTTCAAGTGTGGCGGCAAACCATTCGGACTGAATGCGGTCTGACATGGGAAGGTTCCTGTTTGAAAAAAAACTGTCAGCTCCGCAGTGTACCCGTGCAATCCAAAGCAAGCCTTAAGGCAACGGTTCCCGATTTGCTCTGCAACTTGCGCGTATCGGGCACGCTTTTCGGATTATTCCAAAGACTTCGAACAAGTTCCGTACCTAGACTTCTCTCATCTGGATTCTTTTCAGGAGCGAGAGATGCAATACAAAAAACTCGGTCGCACCGGCTTGTACGTGAGCCGCTTATGCTTGGGCACGATGAATTTCGGAGACTGTACGGACAAGAAATCCGCCTTTGAAATCATGGATCGAGCTGCCGACTTGGGCATCAATTTCATCGATACGGCTGACGTCTACGGCGGTCCGCAGCGGCCGGACATTCCGCTCGGATACGGCATCTCGGAAGAGATCGTGGGCGAGTGGCTCGCTCAAAGAGGCAAGCGCAATGAAGTGGTGCTGGCAACGAAGCTCTATCAGCCCATGATTCCGGGCCCGAACGGCCGCCGCTTGTCGGCCTACCATATTCGCCAGGCCTGCGAGGACAGTTTGCGGCGTCTGAAGACCGACCATATCGATCTTTATCAGTTCCATCACATTGATCGCGACACGCCTTGGGAGGAAATCTGGCAGGCCGTTGACGTACTCATCGACCAAGGCAAGGTCCTGTATGTCGGAAGTTGCAACTTTCCGGGTTGGGGAATAGCTGCGGCTCAAGGCGAGGCAAAATGGCGTCGACACATGATGGGACTGGTAAGCGAACAAAGCCGCTACAACCTGGCGTGCCGTGCAATTGAGCTCGAAGTGATTCCGGCCTGCCGGTACGAAGGCATGGGACTTTTGACCTACAGTCCGCTTGATGGAGGACTTTTGGCCGGAGCACTCAAGAAGGCGGCCGAGCGATCTCGCCGCGGCAAACCGTCGCTACCGATCCGCGATCCTATGTTTAAGGAACGCGTTTCCGCTTATGAAGCCTTCTGCGAAAAGCGTGGCGTTGATCCAGCCGACGTTGCGCTTGCATGGGTACTGAGCAATCCGGTCGTCACATGTCCGATTGTCGGACCGCGTACGCAGGAACAACTGGAAGACTCAGTGCGAGCACTTAATCTGAAGCTCAAACCGGAGGATCTGGCAGAACTTGACACGATCTTCCCGGGACCGGGCGGCGAGGCACCCGAAGCTTACGCATGGTAATCCTCGCAAAATAGCTTGAGGTTCGCAAGAACCTCAAGCTTGGTCGGAGAGGGATTATTTTGTCTTTTTGGCGTTCTTCACAGCCGAGTCGCTCGCGAGCTTGGCACTGGTGGCCACCCATGCTACGTTGGCGGCTGGGGCGGAATCGTCGCCGTGCACACAGTTGGCTATTTCACCGGCGGCGTAGAGATTGCCGATGGGCTTGCCGTTCTTATCCAGAACCTGTAGCGATTCGGACAACAGCACACTGCCCATGGTCGTTGCAAAGCGAGGCTTTTGTTCGACGATGTAGTAGGGGCCCTGATCCGAGATTGCGGCCTTCATGTTTTCGGGCTTTCGACCGAAATCTTCGTCTTTGCCGGCCTTCACAAAGCCGTTATAGCGCTTGACGGTGTTCACGAGATTGTTGGCGTTCAGACCCGCATTTTTGGCGGCTTCGGTCAGTGTTTTGCCGTGAGCAAAGAGCGGCGTTCCTTTACCGTTCTTGGCAAGCCAGGCGTCCACTTCTGCCGGACTCACGCCGTTGTTCTTGATGCCGTCGCGGAAAATCTTGAAGGTCGGTTCGTCCATCACGAGATAGAGCTGATTGCCTTCGGATTTCGACTGGACCGTTACGATAGAGCGCCCGGTGCCTTTTTCATCGACGACGCGTTCGCCGTTCTTGTTGACCATGATGGCTCCGAGAGAAAGCGCGTTGGCGTTGCCGGTTAGGGTGGACTTCGCTACGCCCGGAGCGACTTCCAGACCGTTGTAGTAGATCTTGGCGTAAGGCATCAGCTGCATACCGGCACCGGCTTTCATTGCCATTTTGTGTCCGTCGCCGGTGGAGGAGACAGGACCGTAATAGAGCGTGGTCTTCAGATTGCCGGTGAGCATGTCACGGTTGGCGCCGTAACCGCCTGTTGCGAGAATCACGGACTTTGCCTTGACGGTATAAAGAGTGTCATTGCCTTGAGCCTTGACGCCGGTGACAGCGCCGTTTTCAACAATCAGCTCCTTGGCTTGCGTACCAAGCAGCACCTGAGTATCGGTCTTAGCTACGAGGTCACGCAGGCTTTGGGCATAGCCGGGGCAGCCGCCTTTCAAAAGCAACAGACGCGGCGTCTTGAATTCGGCACGCTTCTGAACTCCGCCTTCCGTACGAAGCTGGATACCTTTGCCAACCAGCCAGTCAACAGTCGGACCGACGTTTTTCGCGTAAACACTCAAAATCTGTTTGTTATTGAGATTCTGACCGTTGCGCAGCATATCTTCGACAAACTTCTCAGGCGTGTCGTCTTTGACGCCAAGATCCTTCTGTAGCTTGGAACCTTCGATAAGCATGCCGCCCGCGCAGATCGAGGAAGCCCCGCCCAGGAACTCCATCTTTTCCAGCAGCGTCACTTTGACGCCCTGATCGGACGCATTGATGGCAGAAATCATGCCGGCACCGCCGCCGCCCAGAATGAGCACGTCGGTGGTGATTGTTTTTTCCTTCAAAGCAGCCTTCTGTGTCGGCTTTTTGTCCCAGTCCTTCAAATTGAGACCGGCCTGGGTGATGGCTTCTCGAGTGGCTTTCTTAACGGCGTTGCTCGTGACAGTGGCGCCCGAGACGCCGTCGACTGCAAGACTCTGAGCGTCAAGAATGCGTTGGGCTACTTTGGGACCGGCAACAGCACCGATGCCGACCGTTTCTTTGTTCGGGCCGACTTCAATTCTGGTGACCTTGTTGTCTTTGACCGTCACAGAAACGGGAACCGGGCCGCTCTGGCCCTGAGCGGTAGCTGTGTAAACACCGTCAGCGGCAAACGCGACGATGGAAAAAACGGAAGCGATGACTGTAGCAAGCAGCGACTTCTTTTGCATAAGCTCTCTCCTTGTTTCTTATCAGTTGATGTTGCAATGCCGATTCCCAAATTTTGCCCCGAGGCCTTCGCCTTGCCAATGGGGAAAAACGGGAGAGAGCGCAACAATGCGCTACTTGTAGAAAACAAAGAAAACAGCCATTACCAAGCAAACGAAGGCGGCCAAGTGGTTCCAGCCGAAGTGGTTCTGGAAAACAACGACGGAAAAGAGCGCAAACACCGTGAGCGTGATGCACTCCTGGATGATTTTGAGTTGAACGAGACTGAAAGGACCGCCGTTGCCTTCAAAACCAATGCGGTTGGCCGGCACCATGAAGCTGTATTCAAAGAGAGCGATGGCCCAGGAAAAAAGCACGACCGTGTAGATCGGCCAGGAGCTGAAGTTGATGACCTTCATGGTCTGGAGCTTCAAGTGCAGATACCAGGCGCAGGTCATGAAAATGTTGGAAACGCAAAGAAGGCCGACAGCCAGAAGACCTTTGCTGAGCATAGAAACCTCGGAACGAACAGGCAAAAAAAGTGGGCCGACCACATGATCGGGCTGCAAGACGCGGATTCTAGGACGAAAGGTCTTCAAGGAAAAGCGTCGGTGAGGCTAAAAATTACGACTGCGTCAGGTCGGGCAGACGTGTTTTGCGCTAAATTGAAAGCAACGCGCAGTAAGGCGCATCCATTGACGTTTTAATAGCGTACTCAATCATGTCAGGATCCAGTATCGGAAAGCTTTTTGTTGTGACAAACTTTGGCGAAAGTCACGGGCCGGCTATCGGTTGCGTGATTGACGGTTGCCCGCCCGGGATGCCTCTGAGTGAAGCTGACATTCAGCCCGATCTGGATCGTCGCCGCCCGGGACAGAGCAAATTTGTGACGCAACGCAAGGAAGCTGATGCCGTCAAGATCCTTTCGGGCGTTTATGAAGGTGTCACAACGGGGACTCCCATTGCTCTTTTGATTGAAAACACCGACCAAAGAAGCCGCGACTATTCGGAAGTGGCCAGACAATTCCGACCGTCGCACGCCGACTGGAGCTATTGGAATAAATACGGGATTCGGGATCCGAGAGGCGGCGGCAGAAGCTCTGCACGTCTGACGGCGCCGACGGTGGCGGCGGGCGCCGTGGCACGCAAGTGGCTCAGTACCGAGCTCGGTATTGCGATTCGCGCGCGCGTTTCCTCAATCGGTACGGTAAAGCTTCCCCTGGAAAACTGGGATGAAGTCGACAACAATCCGTTTTTTGCCGCCAATGTCAGCAATATTGCTGAGGTTGAAACTTATCTCGGCAAGATACGAAAAGAGGGAAACAGCATCGGCGCCACGGTCGAATTCGAGGTCGTGGGAGTGCCGGCGGGCCTCGGCAGTCCTCTCTACGATCGGCTCGATGCTCGGCTTGCCTATGCCTTGATGGGAATCAACGCCGTCAAGGCCGTCGAAATCGGCAACGGGTTTGAGGTGGCAACGCTCACGGGTGCCGAAGGCAATGACCAGATGACCGCGCAGGGGTTTGCGAGCAACAATGCGGGCGGCATTTTAGGCGGCATCTCAAGCGGCGCTCCGATCACCGGTCGCATTGCCATAAAAGCGACACCTTCGATTCTGACGCCCTTAAAGAGTTTGGACATCGAGGGCAACGAAATCGAAGTGGTTACCAAAGGCAGACATGACCCTTGCGTGGGCATCCGTGCTGTGCCTGTGGTGGAGGCTGTCATTGCTTTGGTGCTGATGGACGCTGCCCTGATGCAGCGCGCTCAGTGCGGAAGTCTGGGCGTTCGTCCTGAAGACTTGTTCCGTTAACAAGATTTCAGACAAGAAAACGCCGACCTGAGAGGTGCCAACGGTCGGCGTTTTGGTCTTCTAAAGTTGGTTAAGAAGCGGCAACCACAGAGGTCTGCAACTTGAGCGCCTGCCAACGGTGGTAGCGGGCATTGGATGCCGTCGGCAACAAGCTTCCGATCACCATGGCGGCACCGGCTGCCAGGAAGCCACCCAGCACAGACGGGAAGATTTCACCCAACGGTGTGAAAGTCAGAACACTCCAAACCGCACCGCCGACAAAGATCGACATCCAGGCGCCTTGCGTCGTTGCACGCTTCCAGTACAGCCCCATTACCAACGGCCAGAAGGCACCGACAACCGGGAACTGGTAGGCCATGGCCACCATGTCGTAGATGGCGGTACCTTCAAACCAGAGGCTGTAGGTAAGCACGGCCACCGCAAAGAACACCAGGGTCATGCGCATATAGGGAAGCTCGCGGCCTTCAATGCGCACGAAATTGCGCAGAACGTTTTCGACGAACGTCGTGGCCGGGGCAAGCATCGTGGCCGAAGCCGTCGACATGACCGCGCTCAGGACGGCGCCGAAGAAGAGCACGCGCAGCCACCAGGGCATGTAGTCGCGAATGAGCGTGGGCAGCAGTCGCTGCGGATCGGTCGTCAGAAGCGTTTCACCCACGCCCGGCATGGCGAGCACCGCCGCGCACACGATGAACATCGGCACGAATGCAAAGAGGATGTAGAACATGCCGCCGAGGATCGGACCGCGCACGGCCGTCTTGGCGTCACGCGCACTCATCACGCGCTGGAAGACGTCTTGCTGCGGAATCGAGCCAATCATCATCGTGATTGCAGCCGAGATCCAGAAGAGCCAACCGTTGAGGCTCATTTCCGGCCAGGGGTTGAAGAGATCGCGCGAAGCGGCGAAGGTCACCACCTGCCCGAAACCGCCCGCCATATCGCTTGCGCAAACCGCTACGGCGATGAGACCTGCCACGATGATGATCATCTGGAAGAAGTCGGTCACGGCCACTGACCACATGCCGCCGTACACGGTGTAGAAAAGCACCACGAACGTGCCGATGGTCATGCCGAGCGAAACGCTTACGGCGCCTTCGGTGACGAGATTGAGCACCAGACCGAGCGCGGCGACCTGAGCGCCTACCCAACCCAGATAGGACAAAATGATGAAAATGGCGCAGGCAAGCTCAATCTTCTTTCCATAGCGCTTGCGATAGAAGTCGCCAATGGTCAGAAGGTCCATCTTGTAGAGCTTGCGGGCAAAGAACATGCCCACCAGAATGAGCGCCATTCCGGAGCCGAACGGTTCTTCGATGACTCCGGCAATGCCGCCTTCAATGAAGCGACCCGGAAGACCGAGCACGGTTTCGCTGCCAAACCAGGTGGCAAACGTGGCCGTGATCACCATAGCCAACGGAAGAGAACGCCCTGCCAATGCATAATCGGCGGTATTGCGTACGCGGCGAGCCGCCCACAACCCGATTCCGATCGAAACCAGCATGTACATGCAAACCAGTACGACCAGCTGCGTCATCGCACCTCTCCTTAAAAAAGCGTAACGACGAAGGATTTGTAGAGTAGCTGCAACCATCCGCGGTTTGCGTTGCCAAGGTGTTTCGGCCGCTTCGTTTTTTGCAGTGCGCGCAGTATATGGATGTACGAAGAAAAATGGGGCAAGCGAAGAAAAAATTTTTCCTGCAAATTCGCCCAGAGTTAATCGAGATCAAACTTTGCCGTTTTGAGATGGGGAAAAGTACCTAAGAACTGTCTTTCCATGCGCAGAAAGTGTTGCAAAAATTTCCCAGGTAAAAGTGCTCATAAGTCATTGAGCGACAAAGGAAATTCGACAGAAATCAGGGATTGAAAACCAAATATGCCGGATAGAAAAACCGCCTAACGGAAAACGGCTCCGAAAGGCGGTTTTGGTACCGGAAGATCAGAAAGTTAGGACTTGTACTTCGGATCGGTTTCGATCTGCGTCAGTGGCCCTTCTTCAATGACTTCGAGTACGGGGCGCGGACGACCAGCCACCGGCTTGGCTTCGTAAGAAAGCGGCGTCACAAGCGAGGCATCCGTTTCGACCTGTTCGAGACCGGCTTTGGCCAGATTCTCAGAGAGATTCTTGGCAATGTCTGCAATGGCTTCGATTTCAACCTTGACTTCATGGACCGTTTCTACAGCAGAAGCGTTGTTTACCGTAGTCTCACCGGTCGGAGATTCGGATACAAACTCCGGTGCTTGTTCGACAGGAATTTCGGCAACCTTTTCTTCGCTCGGTTGATCAACCGGAGCGAGAGTCGAGGCTTGTTCTGCGGACGGCACAGCATGGACAGGTTCGACTGCGGCTCCCGTAGCGGTCACGACTGTGGTCTCGGCAGCATCGCTGTCGGTAGCGGTTAGCGATACGGTTTCGAGGTTCTTGGTCGGACGACGGCGACGGCTTTCGCTTTCGATTACGGTCGTTTCGTCGGATTCCGGCGCATCGGACTTCTCTTCCTGTTCCACACGCAGAATTTCTTCGTGCATTTCAAGAAGTGCATCAGGAACAGGAGGCAGTTCGTCGGTTACGGCACCGGCACGGATTGCTTCGAAGGAAGCCTCGATCGGCTCATCCGTTTCGGGACGCAGCTGACGCGGCTTACGGGAGCGGCGCGGCTTGAGTTCGCGTTCGGCTTCAGCTTCCGTATCAACGACGGCAGACGGAGCTTCAGTCGGGGCGGTCTCAACCACTGCTTCCGCAACAGGTGATTTTTCAATCGTTTCAACATAGGCAGTTTCCGCTTTTGTTTCAATGGGGGCGACGGTGACGTCTTGCTCGGTCACGGCTGTCTGCCTCATGTCTTTGGCGGGCATATCTTCACGACGAGGTTTGCGCTGACGACGAGAACGACGTTCTTCGCTGCGAACTTCGTCGTCGCCGGCAACGGGAGCAGTGACTTCAGTCGTCTTGACTTCTTCGGTAAGTTGCTGGTTCTTCAACTGTTCGCGCTTGACGCGGCGCTGTTCGCTGCGTACCTTGTTGCGTTCACGCGGATCGCGGGTAGCCTTTTCTTCGCGCGCTTGACGCTCACGTTCCTTGAATTCCTTGATTTCCTTGCCCTTGCCGGAGCGGCGCGGCTTGCGCTTGCGATCGCTCTTGGCTTCGTCCTTGGTCACCTCTTTTTCGGGTTCAGTCTTTTCGTCTCCAAGACCGAAGAAGGCCATCAATTTGGCAAAGAAGCCCTTTTCCTGTTTGACTTCGGATTTTTCCGGAGTCTCTGCGACAGGCTTTTGTTCTTCCTTCGGCGTGTGCGTAGGGGCGACATCGCGCGGCAGGATGTTCTTGATTACCGGAACCTGCTTGGGACGCTGCTGCTCTTCCTTTTCGCGAGCCGACTTGAGCGCATAGGGGTCATCGGCGATCGGCGAGAGATCTTCGGCGCGCTTATAACTTGCGAGATCGTCGTCAAGGCGTTCGTCATCAAGGCGCAGGCGTTCGATGTGGTAATGCGGTGTTTCCAGCGAAATATTCGGGATGAGCACCACGGGCACTTTGAAGCGTTGTTCGATCTTGGCGATTTCACCACGTTTTTCGTTGAGCACGTAGGTGGCCACATCCACGGGCACCTGCGCATGAAGAGCGCCCGTACCTTCCTTGGCGGCTTCTTCCTGCAGAATGCGCAGTACCTGAATGGCGCAGCTTTCGGTGTCGCGGATGACGCCGACGCCGTTGCAACGAGGACAGGTGACGTGGTTACCTTCCGAGAGCGACGGGCGCAGTCTTTGGCGTGAAAGTTCCATCAAACCGAAGCGACTGATTCGACCGATTTGCACGCGGGCACGGTCCGGACGGATTGCTTCCTTGAGACGCTGTTCGATTTGGCGCTGATTCTTGGGCTCGGCCATATCAATGAAGTCAATCACGATCAGGCCGCCTAAATCGCGTAAACGCATCTGGCGGGCGACTTCATCTGCGGCTTCCATGTTGGTGCGCAAAGCCGTTTCTTCAATGTCCGCGCCGCGAGTGGCACGTGCCGAGTTCACGTCGACAGCTACCAGAGCTTCGGTGTGGTCAATCACAATGGCGCCGCCTGAGGGCAACGGCACGGTACGGGAATAGGCCGTCTCGATCTGGTGCTCGATTTGGAAACGCGAGAAAAGAGGCGTTTCTTCGCGGTAGCGCTTCACGCGGCCGACGAGATCAGGCATGACATGTGCCATAAACTGGCGAGCCTGATCGTAAATGTCGTCCGTGTCGACAAGAATTTCGCCGATATCGGGCTGGAAGTAGTCGCGAATGGCGCGGATAACCAGGTTGCTTTCCTCAACGATGAGGAAGGGAGCCGGATTGGCGCGGCGCAGCGGCTTGCCGTCGCGCACCGATTCGGTGGTGTAGTGCGTCACGGTACGGCCGCGGTCGTTTTCGCTGTATTCGTACTGCGGTACGGCGGCTTCCGAGATGGCGCTCCAGAGCTTCAAAAGGTAGTTCAAGTCCCACTGAAGCTCTTCGACCGTGCGACCGATGCCGGCGGTGCGGGCGATCGTGCTCATGCCGGAGGGCAGATCGAGCTGATCCATGGCTTCGCGCAGTTCCTGGCGTTCTTCACCTTCGATGCGACGGGAAACACCGCCTCCGCGCGGGTTGTTGGGCATCAGAACGAGGTAGCGGCCGGCGAGGCTGATGAAGGTGGTGAGTGCTGCACCCTTGTTGCCGCGTTCTTCCTTTTCAACCTGAACGATGAGTTCCTGACCTTCTGTGAGCGCTTCGCGGATGGTGGCGGTGCGAACGTCGACGCCTTCCTTGAAGTAGGCGCGGGAAACTTCCTTGAAGGGGAGAAAGCCGTGGCGTTCTTCACCGTAGTTGACGAAGCAGGCTTCGAGCGAAGGTTCGATACGGGTGATGATGCCCTTGTAGATATTGGATTTGCGCTGTTCGCGGCCGGCAACTTCGATGTCGATATCGATGAGTTTCTGGCCGTCGACGATCGCCACGCGAGTTTCTTCTGCGTGGGTCGCGTTAAATAGCATGCGTTTCAATTTTTCACACTCCGTTGCTGACGGTGTTACTGACGCGAACAACCGTCCGATCGGGCGCGTGCCGATACGAGTGTTTTTTGAGACCCATACAAACGAAAAGGAAGGAGAGCTTAACTCAAAGCCTCCGGAACCTCTTTACGACGCGCACGACAAAGAGGCGCAGATCCCAAAAGCGGGATCCGAGCCGCGCGGCGGACAAAAGAAGTGAAGACGCACGGATTGTGTCGGTCTGCTGCGTTTGGCAGCCGGACGCGATGGGGAGAGCACGCGGGCGGACAGTGACAGCGCCTCATTCGCCTCGGCTTCGGCCGCGGCGACAGCTCGATCCCTCACAAAACCGGTTGGTCCTTTGGTGTTTCGGCGCGCAAAAACAGCCTCGCATGTCCCGAAGACGGGGGCAAGAAGCGAAAGCATCAATCGAACACAAAGCTCGCAGCGCACGACCCAAAAATCCTTACTCGTTTGAAGTCTTTCAAAACTTCACGTATCGGCAGACGTCTTGTACAAAGACGCTTTGCCCTGCTTTCGAATGTTCGGACTCATCGAAAAGGTTCGCGTGCCTCGATCAGGAGCTTGCACCCGATTATTCGTTCAATCGTTCCCCGGGGTCTTTGCTGTGATTCAGCTCGCCGGGGCGGGGCAGCTCGACTGGTCTGCAACGCCCAACCCGTCTTGCGACGCAAGTCCGAGTTTTCGAAAGCGCATTAAAAAATCAGTACCGGCGTCAATCCTCGCTTCAAGCGTGACAGACGCCCCAGACGTTAGAAATATGCGTCAACATACTTCAAACGGCATCAAAAGCGCGGGCTTTCGGCCTTAAAATGTGCAGACCTGAAAGCTTCGGCGCCTATAAATTCGCTACGCAGAAAGTGCCCTGCACTTCAACTGCACCGCGCAAGGCGCAAGTATAACTTTAATTGCGCCGCAATGCCGTGATGGTTGCGGTTGGAAATACAAAACACAATGGCTGAACTTGCAAACACCGCCGCACGTACCGTGACGGTTATCGACGAGTCCGAAGTCCGGGACTTCAATCGCGTCAACTATGTTCGGGTCTCAGAGCGTAGCGACGGACAGCGGCTCGACAACTTTCTGATGCGTGTTTTAAAAGGCGTTCCAAAGAGTCACATATACCGCATCGTGAGAAACGGAGAAGTGCGTATCAACAAAAAGCGCGCCGAATGCCAGACAAAGATTGCGCTCGACGACGAAATCCGCATTCCGCCGGTGCGCACGGCCGTCATGGCTGAAGCGACGACTCCTTCCGTCAAGCCTCTTGCTGCCGACGAACTCCCGATTCTGCGTGAAGACCGAGATCTCATCATTGTGAACAAACCTTCCGGACTGGCCTGTCACGGCGGCTCCGGCGTAGCCTTCGGTCTGATCGAGCGCTTGAGAGCGTCTCGTCCCGAATGCAAGTTTCTGGAGCTGGCGCATCGGCTTGACCGAGACACTTCCGGAGTGCTGATCGTCTGCAAAACCCGCAAGGCGCTCGTTCGTCTGCACGAAATGCAACGGCAAGGCGAAATCGAAAAGCGTTACCGTCTGCTGGTACAGGGCGACTGGGTCAATCAGCGCGAACACGTGCGTGCGCCGCTCACCAAATACACGCTCGCAAGCGGTGAACGGCGCGTGCGCGTTGACGAGGAAAACGGCCTTCGCTCGCATACGATCTTTACGCTCATCAAGCGCTATGGTGACGTTTCGTACCTCGAAGCTGAACTCAAGACCGGTCGCACGCACCAGATCCGAGTGCATGCCGCAAGCGTCGGGCATCCTCTCGTGGGCGACGCCAAATACGGCGACTATGCATTTAACGAAGCGGTGAGAAAGGGGGCGCTCGGGCTTCCCTTCGGGCGCCTTTTCCTTCACGCCGAACGGCTCAAGTTCACGCATCCGGTGACGAAGGAACCCATGGTGGTGATTGCGCCGCTTGAGGCCTCGCTCAAAGCCTTGATCGACAACTTGAACGACCGGCAATGACCATGCAGTCCAAAAACTATCAGCTCTACGTCTTCGATTGGGACGGCACCGTGATGGATACGACCGGGCTCATTGCCCGCGGCATGCAGCAGGCCTGCGTGACGCTTGGTTATCCGCAGCCCGATCTTGATGCATGTCGCGAAACCATCGGTCTGCCTTTTGCCGAGTCGTTTGCCAGAGTGGCGCCCGGATTCCGATACGAGCAGCTCGACGAGTTTCTGACTGCGTACCGCAACTGGTATTTGCAGCGCGAGGCTCAGGTTGACGTCATGGCGGGTTTGGAGGATCTCTTTGACCGCATGACGAAGAATGGCCTTCGTCTTGCAGTGGCAACCGGCAAGTCTCGGGCGGGGCTTATTCGCGTGTTTGAACGCACGGGATTAGAGAAATACTTTGAAGCGACGGTTACTGCAGACGAAAGTTTCCCGAAACCCAACCCGGCAATGTTGGAAAAACTATCGGACGAAACGGGGGTGGACGTGCGCGAGATGGTGATGATCGGCGACTCGATTCACGATCTGCAGCTCGCACAAAACGCGCGATGCGACGCGGTTGCCGTAACCTGGGGTGCCGCACGCCTGCCGGAACTTCAGTCGTATCCGGCCGTGGCGTACGTCTCTGACGTCAAGGAATTGATTCGCGCCCTGAGCCTCTCGTATCTCTACGAGGAAAGCCAAAGCGCGTAACGCTCAGCGCTTGGCGGGGTGGCGGGCTGTGTAAGCCTTTACCGGCTTGTGCGGCGTCTTTTTGTGCCCTGCGCGCTTGAGGACTTTCTCAAAAGTGGCCTGCACGGCAAACACCGTAGGCAGCTTGGGCAATTCATAGCCTTTTTGCTGCCATTCGCGCGCGGTAAGCGTTTCGATTCGCTCTTCGCGGCCCGTAACGTCGGTTGCCGCCGTGATGCGGGTGTCGGCAGCCAATGTGGTCGCGAGAGCCTCAAGAATTCGGTTGTTGCGGTATGGCGTTTCAATAAAAAGCTCTGTTTCTCCCGTGGTGCGGCTTTCCTTTTCAAGCGAAAGAATGGCTTGACGGCGCTCGTCTTCATGCACGGGCAAGTAGCCCAGAAAGCGAAAGCGCTGCCCGTTCATGCCGCTGGCCATCAGCGTGAGCAGAATTGAGGAGGGCCCCACGAAGGGGACGACTTCAAGCCCCAGGGTTTGAGCGAATTTGACCAGTCCCGCGCCGGGATCGGCAACAGCCGGACACCCTGATTCGGACACGATCGCCGTATCGGTGCCGTCTTTGACGGGGGAGAGCCATTCGGAAAATTTAGCCGGGTCCGGCTCATGACCGATTTCGATGATCTCGAGTTCGGCAATTGCCACCGGGTGTCCGCAGGACTTCAGAAACGAGCGGGCGCTCTTGGCGTTTTCAGCCAGAAAACGCTTGCAGCTGCGGGTGGCCGTTAGCGTCGAAAGCGGCAAGGTCTCGGCCGGGTCGCCTTCGGTGATCGGCACGGGAATCAGGTATAGACGGCCTTGAGCCACCGTTATTCTCCCAAACCGTCGATTACTTCGATGCCGGTCTTGAGCAGCATGTCGGTGACGCGCATCAGCGGCAGACCGATGAGGCTCGTGGGGTCGTCCGAAGAAACGGATCTCATGAGCGCGATGCCGAGCTTTTCAATTTTGGCGCTGCCGGCACAATCGTAGGGTTCTTCTCGGCGGACGTATGCGGCAATCGCCTTAGCCGAGAGCGCGCGCATTTCGATGCGGGTGTCACTCACACAGGTCTGTTCGCTGCCGTCGGCGCCGATCACACATACGGCGGTGTGAAATACAAGGGTGTTTCCCTGCATGTCGGTGAGTTGACGCACGGCGCCTTCGTAGTTGTGGGGCTTGCCGAGCGCTTTGTTGCCGAGCGCGCAGACCTGATCGGAGCCGATCACAACGCAACCAGGATTGTCTTTGGCAACAGCACGCGCTTTGGCAATTGCCAGACGAAGCGCAAGCTGTTCGGGTGTTTCACCTTCAAGCGGAGTTTCATCGACACTCGAGGCTTTCGTTGTAAACGGATAGCCCAAACGTTCAAGGAGCTCGCGGCGGTAGCGCGAGGTGGAGGCAAGAATAAGGTTAAGATTCGCTGTCATGCGACGAATTGTATCGAGCTTGCAGTTTTTTCCCATCAAATTTTTTTTGACAAATGAAATACATCGACATTTTTGAGCTTTCCAGGGCGAAAACCGAAGAAAAGGGACACCTTACTATCGACGATTTGCCGGATTTAAAGGAGATGCTCAAGAGCGAAACACCCAAGGCCGATATTCATTGGAAGGCTACTGGTACAGGTCAGCGCCGCCGACTGGCGAGCGCTCTGTTGACGATTGATGCCAAACTGACGACGGATTGTGCGCGTTGCGGAAAATCGCTGGAGATTGAAATCGTCAAGGAAGTACCGTTTCTCTTCACGAAAACTGAAGACGAGGCCAATCGCCTGCCCATTGAAGAAGACGGCGATGACGAAATCGTGGTGGGTTCCACTAAGTTCGATGTGGCTCATTGGGTGGAAGAAGAACTCATTTTGTCGCTCGATCTTTTTCCTGCACACGAAGATTGTGAGCCGGACCCCGAGAGCCTTCAGAGCCAGGATGAAGAAGAGATTCCTGAACGCGTCAATCCGTTTGCAGGTTTGGCCGACCTCATGAAAAAGAACAGTTGACAATACAGGCCGGCCTCACAGGGCCGGCAGTTTTTTCATGGCTTGGGCGATCTGCGATTCCTCGGGTGTCAGATAACGGCTTGTGGTGCCGATCGAGGCGTGCCCCATAGCGTTTTGCACGAGGTTTATGTCCATGGTTTTCAGGGCATTGGTGGCAAACGTATGGCGCAGCCAGTGAGTGGAACCGGCTCGCAGTTTGGCAGCATCGGCCGCAGAGCGTTCCTGTACCTCGGCTGCCGCCGCTTCAAAAAAGTCGCACAGCACACGGTAGAGTCCTGAGCGCGAGATGCCGTCGGATTGAGGGGCCTCGCTTTTTTTTCGGCGAATGGAGGACAAAAGAGGAGTGGCAGGATCGGCCGATGTGACGTCGGGGAGGTTGCGCAACGCAAAGTAGGCATTGATGTCATCGAGCGTTTCCTGGGCCAGAGGTAAGCGTCTGACCTTATCTCCCTTGCCTACGATTTCAATAACTGTGAGATCTTCATCGCCGATTCGCCGTACGGCAATCCAGTCGGCGCGACAGTGAATCATTTCGGAGGCGCGCATCCCGAGCCCTTTTCCGAGCGACAGAACAATGCGGATTCTCAGTTTGGCTTCGCCATCGGGCATCTTTTCCAGATGTTCAAGCACGGCCTTCCATTGGCGCGGTGTAAGTGATCGGTCGGCAAAGGCTTTTGGAGCGCCTTCTCCGGGCAGATAACGCACTTTGGAACTCACCTGATCGAATGGGTTAGAACGCAAATAGCCGGTTTTTGTCAGAAACCCGAAAAGAATACGCACGACCGTCAACGACGTCTTGCGGCTTGACACCGAAAGCGGACCGTTGAAAGGACGCCATTGAGCAGAGAGTCGTGGTGCGTTTTTAGGACCGACCCAGATTGTTTGCGGCAAATTCCATTTCTGTTGCCAGGCTCCGGGCTCGAGTCGTCCGAGTTCTTCGAGCCATCGGGGATAGAGAGCAGCATCTGACGCCGTAATGGAACTTAAGGCCTTTCCGCGTTCCATAGTGCACCACAGCAGAAAACGTTCGGCTTCTTTGCGGTATTGCGAGAGCGTATTGGGATTGACGGCCCTAGCCTGCAGCCAGACTCGCACTGCAGAGAGATCGTCGTCGGCTTCAAGCGAATTGTCGGAATAGCCTCGATTGCTGCCTTGCGCCCCCGAAAGCGTCTTGGGCAAAGCGGCAAGTATTTGGTTATTTTCCGCCAACAGGGCGCTTATGTGCGTCGTTTCGACATCCGTACCATTGTTCCCATAGAGAACCTGCGAGGAGTCATCACTGAAATTGCGTGCAGAGTCCGAAGGAGCACAGCCGCCTGGCCAGAACCGTTCGGTGACTTCGCCCAAGTCTTCGGCATGAGCGGCAAGCCAATTGACGAGTTCGACGGCGTCTTCGCGCTTGATGCCCTGAAAGTTGCGGTACCAGTTGCAGCCGACATTGGCGACGCACTCGTACAGATCCACAGCGCTTTCCACGCCCATCTCGGTCAAGGCAGGCAGCGTACGAGCCGCAAGTTTTGCAGGCAAAACGTCTTCTAACAGGCTCTCTTCGGTAACGGAGGCAGAATCATCGGAAATGGACATGGATAGTCGGTCGAAAAGACAGGCGGCCGGCGCGGCTTCGTGTATTGTTCGGGATGTGCGTAAGCTCAGCCTGGAAATTATGTTGAGTACGCTCCGGCATTATATTGATCAAAGGCGCCTGTGACGCGCAAAATACGTTTGCTTGCCGCCTCTCTAATACAACGGCTATCAATGTCTCGGCGGCGATCGGACAATGGAGAGAAACAAAGTGACGTTAGCAGTATTTAATCTGGAATTTCGGGGATTGCCTCATCGTGAGGCTACTTCTGCTAATCCTGCCGTGGCGCATGCCGTAATCGGCATCGACACGCTTCTGACGCAGGCTTCCAAAGTGCTCTTCGGTCGCGTTGTCGAGCCTGAAATTGATGTTCGCGCCGGTGACGGCACAGGAGACTTTGAAGTTGACTTGGGTTTCCGTGTAGATGCCGGCAAAGCACACTGTGCTGCATTGGCGGGAGAATCTTTTTATGCCGATCCTCAGCCGGATGTGGTGCTTCGTGCGCTCGGCTTCGTGGCGATCAATCGCACGCCCGAGGAACTTGCAACATTGCCTGAGGGATGGTGCGACGGCCTGGTTGCTTTGATGTTGCGCCTGGGAGGTCGCCAGCCCGAAAAAATTTATCTGACCGGAAAAAACGTTGATATTGACGTTGGTCATGAAGAGCGTTACGTGGTAGACAAGGCCACATATGAACTCTTTAAAAATCGTAAGGTGCGCGCCGGCCTTAAGGCCCTTGTGGATGCGCTTGCCGACAACGAGATTGCCGAAATCAATGTGTCGGAACGCGATGCACAGGAACCCGTTTTCGTGCTGCAGCCAGGCCACATTAACGCTTTTAGCGTGGGGGAACCACAGGAAGTGTTGCTGCTTGAAAAAGTGCGCACGATGGCTTTGACTCTTCAGGCTCCGATCTTCCGCAACGCACAGGCATGGTTCTTCAACAACGGCTTGCAGCACATTCAGGCGACGATGGGCGATAAGGATTTCCTTTCTTTGATTGACAGCGGCATTTTCGATTTGCAGTCGGGCGATGTTCTGGTGGCCAATGTGCGCGTCAGGACTTTGCATCGTCGTGATGTCGGTCTCGTGAGTACTTACGAAGTGGTGGGCGTGCTCGATATACGCCGTGCCAACACCGACATTTTGATGCCTGGAATCTGAGGAAGATTGCAGATGCGATTCGGACGCGCTTTTTTGACTTTCCTAATTTCGGCAGCAGGCTTCTTTTCCCAAGGTGCCTCCGCGGCTTCGTATTCTTTGGTACCTTCGGACGGCGCGCGTGTGAGCGGCTCGGATCGAACCGTGACGATCTCGGTGCCTTCGCCTCTGAGTATGCCGCTTGATGTCAAGGTCAAGCACACCAAAGATGGGAAGGTGAGTGGTTATGAATTGTCGCGCCCAGCTCGCATTGGCGTTCAAAGCGAATTTACCAACTATCTCGACGGAGGCCCATGGGAACAGACTCGCATGCAGCTTGTTCGCAGTTTGGGAGAAAAGAGCCTCGAGTTCGTCATTTTAGAGCGCCCGATTCTGGTTGAGGCCGTCAATAACGGCGCCATTGATATGGCGGTGACGGATGCGGGCAACTTCATTCCGTTTGAAATGACGGGGCAACTGATCGGCCTTTCCAGTCTGTGGCCGGTGTTGGCCTCCGACCCTTCATACGCCGACGGCGTCTTGTTCGTCAAGCGAGCCCAAAGCAAGGAAATACGACGTCTCGGAGACGTTCGCAATCGCCGGATTGCGGCTGATTATCCGACAAGTTTCGGCGGATGGCTCATTGCCTTGCGCGAGTTTCAAAAACACGGGCTGAATACGGACGTTATTACCGAAAACGCGCGCTTTTACGGCACCGATCCTGCCAATATTCTTCGTGCGCTGCAGCAGGAGAAAGTGGATTTGGCTGTGCTGCCGACCTGCTCGTTCGAGTCGCTCGCAAAGCGCGGAGTGATTGATGAAAATGAATTTGCCTTTGTCGACGTAAACGAAACCGAATATTCCGTCTGCCGGCATTCCGGCGAACTTTATCCGAGTTTCATCATTTCCATGCTCTCGGGGACGGATTCACTTTTGAGCCGCGCCGTGATGACATCTTTGCAACAGATGACCGGAGCATCAACGGGGGTGGATTGGGGCCCCGTGGCTTCCGTTCGCACGGTTCACGATCTCTACTATGCGCTGAAAGTTGGTCCTTATGAACATCTGCAGGCGTTTCGCCTGTCAACATTCATTCGCGAGCAGTCGGCCGGCGTGACAATTACTTTGGGCGTTGTCTTTTTGGTGCTTTTTTATGCCGGTTCGCTTTCAGTGCTGGTACGGCGCCGTACGGCACTGCTGAATCGTGCTTTGGAAGACCGCAAGCGTATCGAAGCCGAAGCCGCTGCCAGCCGCGACCACATTGCACACCTGGAGCGCACGGGCATCGTTGGCCAGATGTCGACGATGATCGCGCATGAATTAAAGCAACCTTTGGGCGCCATTACAAACTTTGCCAACGGGCTTTTGAGGCGACTTAAACGCGGTGCAATCGATCCGAAGGTCTTTTCCGAAGCGCTCGAAGAAATCGTGATGCAGGGCACGCGTGCCAGTGAAATCGTCAACCGCGTACGCTCCTACGCCAAACAGCAGCAGCCGGTGCTGGAGTTGACCGATATGCAGGAAATTGTGCGCAATGCCATCAGTACGTTTGAACGCTCGCGTCGCTCAAGTGCCAAAATCGAGGCCGATCTGCAGCCGTTTCTGTGGGCAGACATTGATGCTTGGGAAATCGAGCTTGCGATTCTCAACCTGTTGAAGAACGCGGCCGATTCCGTTGAAGGTCTGAGCGACGCCAAAATTCGTGTGCGTGTAAGAGCCGAAGACCGGTACTGGCGCGTTGAGGTAATTGACAACGGGCCCAAGATCACTCAGGAAGAAGTCGACCGCTTCATGATGCCGCTTGTTACGAGCAAGGCGGGCGGTTTGGGGCTGGGCTTGTCCATTTGTTCCAATATTGCCGAGCGTCACCACGGGCATATCAGCGGCTACGCCAATCCTGACGGTGGCGTGACGATTGCGATGGATATCCCGAGGGCTGCGCTGCCCGAACACACCGCCATGTAACCGTTGCCTGGTTTGAGTGAATCAGGCAAAGCTTTGACATTGTTTTAACTGCTGTCGAAACTGTCTTTTCGTATCATTTTTTCACCAAAACACGGCCTTTGGCTTGGTAAGGAGAAAAAATGGCAATGACGAGACGAACGGTTCTGGTTGCGGCTACCGCTTTGGCGACGATTTCCCGGGCAGGTTTTGCAGCGGCAGCAGGCAAAGGCAGGTCGATCGTTATTTTCTATTCGCGTACGGGGACGATCAATGGACTGGCTCAAAGCGTGGCCGAACTGACAGGTGCCGAAACGCTTGAACTCGCGCTTGAGCAACCGTATGCAGCCAATTACAGCGACATGACCTACATTGCGCGGGAAGAGCGTCAAAAAGGAGCGCGTCGAGAAATTGCTACGACGATTCCCGATTTGATTTCGTATGACACAATCTTCCTTGGCACACCTTATTGGTGGGGTGGTGTTTCGATTCCGATGCGTACGTTCTTGATGGATTATCCGCTTGACGGCAAGACGATCGTGCCGTTCGTGGTCTCGGGCAGTTCTTCGCCCGAAGGCGCCTGGGAAGACATCCGTACATATTGTCCGAAAGCAAAGATTCTCGAAGGCTTTCATCGTACGCAAAGCGAAGCGGCCGATTGCGAAGACGATCTTAAGGCCTGGTTGCAAGATCTGAAGCTTATCTGATGCATAACGGGCGGCAGACGGCTCAGGTAAGATTCGGCACCGACAACAACTGATCGCTTATCGCTCATGTCCAGTTACAACGTTCCTGATCTTGCGCCCGGAGAAATTCATCGTGAAGAAGAGGTGATTCGCCGTAGCCGTTTCATCGTTTCGATAGCTCGCGTGCAAGGTCCGGAACAAGCAAAAGCTTTTATTGACCGTATCCGAGCCGAGCATTCGGACGCAACGCATAACTGTTGGGCATTTCAGGCGGGGCCGGCCGGCAGTACCGCGTTTGCCGGCTGCAGTGACGACGGAGAACCTAAAGGTACGGCAGGCCGCCCCATGCTCACAGTTTTGCTTCATTGCGGCGTGGGCGAAATCGCTGCCGTGGTGACGCGCTATTTCGGTGGAACGCTTCTGGGAACGGGAGGGCTAGTGCATGCCTATCAGGGCATGGTAAAAAAAGGGCTTGAAACTCTACCCGTAACCGAGCGTGTTGAAACGGCTCGAATTCTTGTTGAAATGGAGCATCGTTTCTATGAGCACGCAGTTTCCGTGATCGGGCGCTGTCAAGGGGCGATTCTTGAACGAAATTTCGCCGCTGACGTTACGCTTTTAGTGGAAACCGCAGAGGTACAGGCTGAGAAACTGATGAGCGCTTTGGGCGAAATCAGTGCCGGAAGAATCCGTACCAAAAGACAAAGCGACGCTTCTTGAAGATTTCTTCAAATTTTTCGGTTGATTTGTTGCCTTGTCCAATGACAAAGGCAGCTTTCGTAATCCATAATTAGCGGTTGAAGCAGGCAAGTCTCTTCGAAGGGGGAGACGGCCGCTTGCAAAGAATTCCGTGCGCCGGAAGTGTGGTTTGTGTCCGGCGGAAATTTTCGTTTTAAAGAGTGAACAATGTCTCAGACGATTCTGCAAAGCGTTCCCGTCGGCAAGAAAGTCGGCATCGCATTCTCGGGCGGCCTTGATACCAGCGCCGCACTGCGCTGGATGAAGAACAAGGGTGCATTCCCGTACGCATACACGGCTAATCTCGGTCAGCCTGACGAGGACGACTACGAAGCCATCCCTCGTCGCGCCCTGGAGTACGGCGCAGAATCCGCTCGTTTGATTGACTGCCGCCCTCAGCTCGTGGCCGAAGGTATTGCCGCCATCCAGTCCGGCGCCTTTCATATCACAACCGCCGGTCAAACCTACTTCAACACGACGCCGATTGGCCGTGCCGTGACCGGCACGATGCTTGTGGCTGCCATGCGCGAAGACGGTGTGGACATCTGGGGCGACGGCTCGACCTACAAGGGCAACGACATCGAACGTTTTTACCGTTATGGTCTGTTGGTCAACCCCAATCTCAAGATCTACAAGCCTTGGCTCGATACCCAGTTCATTTCCGAACTCGGCGGTCGCGCGGAAATGTCGGCCTTCCTGAACGCCGAAGGTTTCGAATATCGCATGAAGGCTGAAAAGGCTTATTCCACTGACTCCAACATGCTCGGCGCCACGCACGAAGCCAAGGATCTGGAAAGCCTCGGCACTTCCATGAAGATCGTTGAACCGATCATGGGCGTCGCTTTCTGGGACGAAAACGTTCAGATTCCGGCCGAAACCGTGAGCGTTCGCTTCGAAGAAGGCCAGCCGGTTGCTCTCAATGGCAAAGAATTTGCCGATCCTGTCGAACTGATGATGGAAGCCAACCGTATTGGCGGTCGTCACGGCCTGGGCATGAGCGATCAGATCGAAAACCGCATCATCGAAGCCAAGAGCCGCGGCATCTACGAAGCCCCGGGTATGGCCCTTCTGCACATTGCCTACGAGCGTTTGATCTCCGGTATCCACAACGAAGACACGATTGAGCAGTACCACATCAACGGTCGCAAGCTCGGCCGTCTGCTCTATCAGGGCCGCTGGTTCGACAGCCAGGCTATCATGCTGCGCGAAAGCGCCATGCGTTGGGTTGCCCGTGCCATCACCGGCGAAGTGTTCCTTGAACTGCGCCGAGGCAACGACTACACGATCCTTGACACGCAGTCGCCGAATCTCACCTATGAACCCGAACGTCTGACGATGGAAAAGGGCGACTCGATGTTTACGGCCGTGGATCGTATCGGTCAGCTCACGATGCGCAACCTCGACATCACGGATACACGTGCCAAGCTTCAGACTTATGCCAAGACCGGTCTGCTCACCGGCGGCGAAGGCAGCGTTGTTCCGATGCTCACCGGCAGCAAGAAGGAATAACTTCTTTTATTGACTGGATCCGGGCCGCCCTGTAGGGTGGCCTGCAACAAAGCCTGCAAGGGCGCATTGAATTTTCTCGTGCGCCAGCGGGCTTTTTTGCTTTTGTTTTCTTGTAAACTGCGCGCGATTTTGACTTCTGAGGTCTATACGCCATGACAGTTGCCCGAGTTGCCTCGCGCGCCGTTTTTGCTTTCAGTTCCGCATTGCTTGTGATTGCACTCTGCGATCTTTGGCAATGGTTTTGGCATGCGCATATTCGAACCTGGCATCTGTCTTTGCAAGGTCTTGTGCTGCTTACTTTGATGGTTTCTTTTGGAGTGGTGACCTGGAAGGCGATGCGTGCGGCCCGAGAGTTTGCTGAAACGAACGGACAGAATGGTCTGGTGGTCTATTCCGGTTATGGCCATTTGGCTGCGGCCTGTGTGCCTACTGCGATGGTACTTTTCGTTTCCGACGAAGGTTGGTTGCTTGGCTACAACGCAGTGCTGGCAATGGCTCTGATTGTTTGCGGTTGGCAGGCGGCGCGATACAACCGAGGTCTGCAGGTTGTCCGTTCGCTTCTGGTTCAGATCGTCTTTCCGTTCCTTTTTGTTTTTTTGGGTATGTTTGCGGCTGTGCACGCTTCCAGCGAAGAAAATCGTCAGGAAGAGGAGGTGCAAGGCTTCAAGGATCGCGGCGACATGGCCGGTCTGCGTGCGTTTTTGACTCAAAAGGAGGAAGTTGCCCGCAAAGCAGCTCGTTACGGATTGGACGACTATGCTTCCGTCACGGGCGTATTCGGATTTGTGATGCCTCGATTTCTCAACGACGGTCTCGGACGTATGCTTCCGGCTCGAGAGGTTGTCGACGGCGTTTCGCTGATGGCTAGCGGCGGCATGCTGATTCTGGCGGTGCTTGCATACATGACCGTCTGTATGCTTTGTAACGGTTGATGCAGGATGGAAACTGCGAGGAGCGCCTGACCAGTGGCAAGCAGTGGCCTGGAAATTTCCGTTCTCGTAATGCTCTGTTAGCCTGAAAACAGGCTAAAGTTCGCACGACAAAGATGTTTGCCGACCGACTCGAATGGAAACGACAGGCCTGCGGACGATTTTCTGCGAACGAAAATGAAAATGAGTGGAAAAAATGATTACGCCGACCATTCGCTCGGCGATTGTAGCTACGATCATCGCGGCGAAGAAGTCAAACTTTCGGTTTTGGGGCTGGCAGTAGCACTGACGCTTGGCTTTTCAGCCGTGGAACTCTTTTTCGGATGGATTTCCAATTCTCTGGCATTGATCGGCGACGCTGGACACATGGCGACCGATTCCGCGAGCCTTTTCTTTGCGCTGGTCGCCAACTTCATTTCCCGCAAGGGAGTTGATGCCAATCACAGTTTTGGCCATGGCCGAGTCGAAGTTTTGGCGGCTTTTTTAAACGGCCTTGTCATGCTAGGCGTGGTGGGGTGGATTTTTTACGAAGCCGTACAGCGTCTTGACAGTCCTGCCCAGGTCGACGGTGGCTCTGTGATGATCGTTGCCTTTATCGGCATGTGCATCAACATTGCCGTGGCATGGACGCTTTCCCGTGACAAGAAAAACGTCAATACCCGAGCTGCGCTGCTGCATGTGATGGGCGACCTGCTCGGTTCCGTGGCAGCGATTCTGGCTGGTGCCCTGATTTATTTCTTCGGGGAGAAGTTTGCGATAGCCGATCCGATTTTGTCTTTTGTTGTAGGTGCGCTTGTTTGGCACTCCACTTATGAAGTGCTCAAGGATTCTTCTGCCGTTCTTCTCGATGGAGTTCCCGAGGGCGTCAACTATTACGACGTGGGGGATGCATTGAGTCGCATTCCCGGCGTAAGCCGCGTGCATGACTTGCATGTCTGGACGCTGGCGCCTGGTCATGGGGCCGTTATGGCGCACCTGTGTGTCAAGGAAGGCATTGATTGGGAAAAGGTGCTTTCCGACGCTCAAAAAATGCTTTTGACGGAATTCGGCCTTGAACACATCACGCTTCAGCCGGAGTGGCATTGCGCGGGCGGATGCAGCACGACCTGCCGACAGTGTCAAAAACAGCGCGAAGAGGCGTTGCGTCCGCAAGGTGAAGAGTCTGCAAGCGAAGACGGTAAAGCTTTCCATTCCAAGGAAGGCCTGAATGTGCTCGGGTAAAATCGCAAAACCATTAAAACTTGTGATTTTTGACAGCGGCAGCCATATCGTCTGATCGGTTGGCCGTCTGAGTGAGCCATGCAGCAAATACAGGATATTTTGATCAATTGTTCGCCCCGCGAAACACGCGTAGCGATTCTTGTCGACGGAGTGTTGGAGGATCTTCATATCGAACGCGCCGCCAGTCGCGGACTTGTCGGCAACGTTTATGTCGGTAAGGTGCTTCGGGTGCTGCCCGGTATGCAGTCGGCCTTCGTCGACATCGGGCTTGAGCGCACGGCCTTCTTGCACGTACTCGATATTGAAGGGGCTCGACAGGAAAATGGTGAGTATCGCCCGATTGAGAAGATGATCGGAGAGGGACAGCGGCTCCTCGTGCAGGTTGCTAAGGACCCAATCGGCACCAAGGGCGCACGACTGACCACTACTATCTCTCTGGCTGGTCGCAAACTCGTTTATCTGCCGCAGGACGATCACATTGGCGTGAGTCAAAAGATTGAAGACGAAGCGCGCCGAGAATCATTGCGCGAACAGGTGATGCGACTCAAAAAGCCGGAAGATAGGGGCGGCTACATCGTGCGCACCTGTGCCGAAGAATCTGCGACCGACGAGGAGTTGCTCGAAGATATGCGCTATCTGGGCTGTCTATGGCAGGAAACCAGTAAGAAGGCCGGCGTGTCGCCTGCGCCGAGTTTGCTTTACGAGGATCTGTCGCTGTCCAAACGTGTTCTTCGTGACATGGTGCAGGCTGAAACACGCAGGATCTTCGTTGACAGCAGGGAAGTGTTCGACGAACTCAAGGAATTCGCTCAGGCCTATGCACAGGGAGCTTTGCCGCTACTGGAGCTTTACACCGGAGAGGAACCGCTTTTCGAAACTCAGCAGGTGGAAGCGGAACTGCAGAGGGCGCTTGATCGCCGCGTGCCGCTCAAGAGCGGAGGCTACATTGTGGTGGATTGCACTGAAGCCATGACGACGGTCGATGTGAATACGGGCGGTTTTGTTGGCAAACGCGACTTCTCCGAAACAGTTTTCAAGACCAATTTGGAAGCGGCCAAGACCATTGCCCGTCAGTTGCGTTTGCGCAATCTCGGCGGCATCATCATCATTGATTTCATTGATATGCAAAATCCCGCCCACAAGGCGGCCGTGCTTGAAGAACTGCGGCGGGCGGCATCAACCGATCGCACGAAACTTACAATTTCGGAATTCACTGAGCTGGGACTCGTCGAGATGACGAGAAAGCGTACGCGAGAGTCGCTTTCACACACGCTCTGCGAACCGTGTCCGTTATGTGGCGGCAGAGGGGAAATCAAGACGGCGCGGACTGTCTGCTACGAAATCATGCGTGAAATCGTGAGACTGTACCGTCAGTATGAAAAGGCCGATTCCTTCAAAATTTTGGCGTCCCAATCAGTAATTGATTTCTTCTTGGAAGATGAAGCGTGCGCGCTTGAGCTTCTTCAGAGTTTTGTGCAAAAACCAGTGCATCTGGAAGCCGAACCTGCCTATACACAAGAGCAGTACGACGTGCTGATTGGTTGAGGCGACAAGCAAAAATGCAGACAAACGAGAGGCTCTCGGGTATCTCGTTTTTTATATAAAAAAAGACCCAACCAACAACGGGTCAGGTCCTAGAAATGCAGCAAACTACAATGCTCGCTTTCGAAGAGGGAGGGCTTCGAAAACGGCCCCTCGGGAGTTTGCTGCACAGGGAGGCAATTGAGGCGCAGATGCCTTATTGCGGTACGTAATTTAACCTAGTCCTAGGCAATTGATAATAGGGGTTCTCACTTAATTCGAAGCAAATTATTTTTCAAGTAGAAATTTTGAGCTCGTATTGGATTAAATGCGGAAGAAGTGGCCTGCTGATGGTCCAAAGATGTACGCATTGGATGTTGGCGACAAATTGTTTCGAATTTCGAGCTTAGGTACGACATTGAACGAGAATTTGAATTGTCGGACCTCTTGATTTTCAAGGCTTCCAAACGGACATCCACAAGATGTAGTGTTAAGTTTGGAAGATGGGAACGAGAACCTGGGCTTTTGGTCTATTGCCTCGAGAGTTGCAATTGACTAGACTCAGGCGTGTTGCGTTGCATATCGACTCTCTGAAAAAAAGACGCCTTCTGAGGCGTTTTTTGGTCTCTCAAGCAGTTTTCATGCTGTTGGAACAGAGGTGGCGAGGCAGCTGCTCGAACAACAATCAAATTACAACAACAAAGGTGCAAAGGAAATGGCAGTAGAGATCAAGCACATCATCAAACGCGACGGTTCTGTCAAGGATTTTGACGTTCACAAAATCGTCTACGCCATCGAATGCGCCGGCAAGGCTACCAATCAGTTCGGCCGCGAACGCGCTCAAGAAATCACCGACACGCTCGTGATGCCGCGTCTGCGCGAGCTCAGCGTAGCAACTCCCCATATCGAGCAAGTGCAGGATGCCGTCGAACACGCGCTTTACGAAGCGGGGCATTTCGAAACGCTTCGCGCCTACATCGTTTATCGCGAACAGCGTGCGCGCAACCGAGATGCAAAAAAAAGCTGGGTGGATGTTGAAAGCTCTATCAACGAATACCTCAATCAGTCTGACTGGCGCGTCAATGCCAACGCCAATCAAGGCTACAGTCTGGGCGGCTTGATTCTCAATGTCTCTGGCAAGGTGATTGCCAACTACTGGCTGAATTTCGTGTACACGCCCGAGATCGGTCAGTGCCACCGTCAGGCTGACTTCCATATTCACGATTTGGACATGCTCTCGGGATACTGCGCAGGCTGGAGTCTGCGTACTCTGTTGCAGGAGGGCTTCAACGGCGTTCCCGGCAAGGTGGAAGCAGGCGCTCCCAAGCACTTTTCTTCGGCCACGGGGCAGATCGTCAATTTCCTCGGCACCATGCAAAATGAATGGGCGGGCGCTCAGGCCTTCTCATCGTTTGACACCTACATGGCGCCTTTCATTCGCAAGGACAATACGCCCTACGAAGAAGTGCTTCAGGGCATTCAGGAACTCATCTACAACTTGAATGTGCCGAGCCGCTGGGGCACGCAAACGCCATTTACGAATCTGACGTTTGATTGGACTTGCCCGGAAGACCTCAAGAATGTCCATCCGCTGATCGGTGGTGAGGAAATGTCTTTTACCTACGGCGAACTGCAAAAAGAGATGGACATGATCAATCGAGCCTACATTGAGGTCATGACTAAAGGTGACGCCAAGGGCCGAGTTTTTACCTTTCCGATTCCAACCTACAACATCACGCCGGATTTTGATTGGGACAGCCCCAATGTGTTGCCGCTTTTTGATATGACGGCGCGTTATGGTCTGCCATATTTTCAGAACTTCATCAACTCCGAGCTTAAGCCCAACATGATTCGATCAATGTGCTGCCGCTTGCAGCTTGATTTGCGTGAGCTTCTCAAGCGTGGCAACGGTTTGTTCGGTTCGGCTGAACAGACGGGCAGTCTTGGTGTGGTGACAATCAACTGCGCTCGCCTGGGGTACCTTTTCAAGGGTAGTGAAAAGGCCCTCTTTGCGCGCCTGGATCATTTGCTGGAGCTTGCTCGCGATTCGCTGGAAATCAAGCGCAAGACGATTCAAAAGCACATTGATCAGGGTCTTTTCCCGTACACCAAGCGTTATCTCGGTACATTGCGTAACCATTTCTCGACGATCGGCGTTAACGGCCTAAACGAAATGATCCGCAACTTCACGGACGATGCTGAAGACATCACGACAGCAAAAGGGCACGATATGGCCGTGCGGCTGCTCGATCATGTGCGTGCTCGCATGGTTGAATTCCAGACGGAAACGGGGCATATGTATAACCTCGAAGCAACGCCTGCCGAGGGTACGACGTATCGCTTTGCCAAGGAAGACAAGAAGCGCTTTCCAGACATCCTGCAGGCCGGCACACCGAGTCATCCGTATTACACGAACTCGTCTCAGCTGCCCGTGGGCTTTACGGACGATCCGTTTGAGGCGCTTGAAATGCAGGAAGACTTGCAGCGCAAATACACCGGCGGCACCGTGCTTCATCTTTACATGAACGAAGCCATCAGCTCGGCCGAAGCTTGCCGTGACCTGGTGCGTCGTACGTTGACGCGCTTCCGTTTGCCTTATATCACGGTGACGCCAACGTTCTCGATTTGTCCCAAGCACGGTTATCTTTCTGGGCGACACGACTTCTGTCCGAAGTGCGATGCTGAACTTTTGGCCGCCAAGAAAGCTCGTCAGCTTGAACAGGCCGTTTGATAACACTTGATTGACGATTGCGTGGCTTTGCCACGCAGCGTTGAAGGAGGAAATGAAATGACAGAAAAGACCAATGAAACAATCCAACTCAAGGACAGCGAACGTCAGCCTTGCGAAGTGTGGACGCGCGTGATGGGTTACCATCGTCCTGTTCAGTCCTTCAATATCGGCAAGAAGGGTGAATTTGAGGAACGCAAGTACTTTGTTGAATCGAAGTGCGGTTGCGGCACTTCAAAGTAAACTCCAATCTCATTGCCCGCTTTCACTCATCGGACAAGTGCTCAATTTCGACGTGCTTACTCCCGCCGCGGCGTTACGCATCGCGGCGGTTACGCCTTTTACAAGCATTGATTTTCCAGGCAAGCTTTCCGCAGTCGTCTTTCTGCGCGGTTGCCCTTGGCGTTGCTCCTATTGTCACAACCGCTGGATGCGCTCGCGTCGCAACCAAGAGGGTGACCCCAATTGGGCAGGCATTGAAGCGTTGCTTAAGAAACGTAAGGGGCTTCTCGACGGTATTGTTTTCTCAGGCGGTGAACCCTGTATGGATCCAGCGTTGCCGTCGGCTGTTCGTCTTGTTAAGGACGAGGGGTTTCTGGTCGGGCTGCACACTTCAGGAGCCTATCCCCGGCATCTGAAGGAATGCATTGGTCTGGTGGATTGGGTGGGACTTGATGTCAAGGGCAACCCTGACAACCCCCAAGCGTTTGATGCGATTGCGGGCATCAGCGGTGCGCACAAAGCTTTTATGGAAAGCTTCGAGATCATCCGTCAAGCCGGTACAAAATTTGAAGCCCGTACAACGGCGCACCCTGACTTTCTCAGCGAGAATGATCTGATAGCGATTGCCGGCTGGCTCAGAAAACGCGGCGCCGACACCTACGCGATTCAGATCTATCGCAAAGCTCCGGGCGTGGAAACAGTATATGATCCCGTGCCCGAAGCTTGGCCATCGGCTGCCACAATTGAAGCCGTCAAAGCCATCATTCCGCACTTCACTTTGCGTCGCGAATAACCGAATCTATGCGCCAAGCATGAGGTCTACCTTGCCGGCCGATCGCATAAGGCGCAATCCCCAAGCCACCACAATGAGGCACACACCCGTGTCGGCAAAGACAGCCATCCACATTGTGGCGTAACCTGCGAGCGCCGCGATCATGAAACAAAACTTGACGCCGAGTGCAAAAACGATGTTCTGAATCAGCGTGGTATGCGTTAACTCCGAGAGCTTCTTAAACCAAGCTATTTTGGCGATGTTGTCGTCCATGATGGCCACGTCGGCCGCCTCGATTGCCGTATCGGCCCCTTTGATACCCATGGCAAAACCGATGCGTGCTCGAGACAACGCGGGGGCGTCGTTGATGCCGTCGCCCACCATCGCTGTTGGCGCTTTGGATTCAAGTTTTTCAATGACTTCCAGTTTTTGCTCAGGCAAAAGTTCGGCTTTGACGTTGTCAATGCCGACGCTTTGCGCAATAGCTTGAGCTGCACGCGTGTTGTCACCTGTTAACAACCAGGGTGTAAGCCCGACCTTTTTCATCAGAGAAATCGCCTGAGCTGAGTTGTTCTTCAACGTATCGGCGACCGCAAACACTGCAACAACGCCGAACATATCGCTTAAGGCTACGGCTGTCTGCCCTTTGGAATGTGCAGCCTCAAAGGCAGCGGTCACGTCAGGTGCCACGGCGCCGCGGCTGGTAAGCCAATTGAGATTGGTCAGGAAAAAGAGAGAGCCGTCAATGACGCCCTGCGTGCCGCTGCCCGGTAATGCTTTAAAGTTTTTCACCGGCAGTGTCGAGCGGTTTTCCGTTGCGAAATGCTCGGCAATTGCACGACTGACCGGATGCGAACTCATGGCCGCGAGGCTGGCGGCGATCAAAAGAGCTCTGTCTTTCGCAACCGGACTGGTTAGCGTGATGTTGTTCAATGAGGGCTTGCCTTTGGTGACAGTCCCCGTTTTGTCCAGACAGACGTGTTTCAGGGTGCGGCCGGCTTCCAGATAGACGCCACCTTTGATGAGTATGCCGCGGCGGGCGGCTGCAGAAACGGCCGACACAATCGTCACCGGCGTGGAGATCACCAAAGCGCACGGGCAGGAAATTACAAGGAGTACCAATGCGCGATAAATCCAGACAGTCCACGGTTCACTGGAAAGAATCGGACCGAGAATCGCTGTCAAAATGGCAAGCGCAAACACTGTAGGGGTGTAGCGGGAGGCAAATTTGTCAACGAACCGCTGCAAGGGCGCCTTTTTTTGCTCAGCTTCTTCCACGGCTCGGATGATGCGTGCGCTCATTGAATCAGCCGAAGCTGCCGTGGCTCTCACGGTAAGCGTACTTTCCAATGCCAGCGTGCCGGCAAAAACTCGTGAACCGACAGTCTTTGATGCGGGCATTGATTCTCCCGTGATCATCGATTCGTCCATGGAACCGGCACCGTCTTCGACCATACCGTCCAAAGCGGCTCGCTCGCCCGGCTCGATGCGGTACAGAGATCCTGCGGGGACGGCCTCAGCCTTCATACGCTTCCAACTCTCACCCACTTTGACGGTGACTTCGGTAGGGGCCACGTCCATAAGCTTGCGGATGGCGTTGCGAGCCCGGGTCATGCTCATGTCCTCAATGGCTTCGCCGATCTCATAAAGCACCATTACCATGGCGGCTTCAGGCCAGGCCCCCAAGCAAACGGCACCGATCACGGCGACGCTCATGAGCGTATCCATGTTGAAGATCAGACGAAAGAGAAAGCCCAGTCCCTTAAAAATCGTCTGAAAACCAGCAAGCAAAATCGCTATGGCTGCACACGCCATGATCGCCCACTCGGGCAGAGCGTGCGTCAGTTCAATGGCCTCAGCTGCCGCAGCAAAGACAAACGCAATGCTCAGTCGCGTCCAAGGAAGCGATTCGGTAACGTTTTGTCTGGAACTTGTCTTGTTTGAGGCAACGACAACCGCGTCATATCCAGCTTGCTGCAGCTTTTCGAGAATGGCAAAACAATGTTCTGCGTCCGAGTGAAATTTCACGATTTTGTTGATCTTGTCGACCGCACAGTCAAGCCCAATGAGGTCAAGAATCTGCTTGATGTCGGCTTCGGTTTGCATGGCACTGATGCGAATCGACATTTCCGAGAGAATCGTGTCGCGTATTTCGCTTGCCTGCATACCCACCGAGTCAACGACGGTGATGAGCATTGCTGCGGTGACGTTCTCATTGGCCGGAGTGAAAATTGCGGTTCGCGCAAGCGTGTCGAAACGGACGTCCTTGATAAGGTCGCTGCCTTTGAAGGCTTTTTCAATCAAGGCGGTTTCAGCTCCGCAGCACATTTCTGGAATGTAGAGCTTGATGCAAGGGAAAGAGGGTGTCATGGCTCAGACGAATACGGAAAAAGGGTTCCTAGACAGGTATCATTAGAAACCCTATAGTCGCTACAGTGTCAAGAATTTTTTTCTGGAAAAGGACAACGCATGCGCATTGGAGAATTGGCTCAGCGCTCGGGTGTGGCCGTGGAAACCATCCGCTATTACGAAGCGCAAGGATTGCTGCCCGCGCCGCTGCGCTTGGACAACAACTACCGCAATTACACACGCAAACATCTGGCAAGACTTCACTTTATTCGCCATTGTCGGTTGCTTGACATGAGTCTTGAGGAAATCGCCAAGCTCACGAACCTTGAGAACGCGCAGCCTCGCGACTTCGAAGTGGTGCATGAAACAATTGGTGCGCACATCCGAGACATCGACAGCCGCATTCGAGAATTGATGGAGCTCAAGCAGAAATTGCAAGCATTAGAGTGCCACTGCACTGGGAATCACGAGGGTAAGTCATGCGGCATATTGCAAGAGCTTGAGTCGTTTACTGATTCCTGTGACTGTTGTCGCGAATTCGAGATCGGGTGCTGCTGCGGACAAGCTCACCGCAAAATCAAGTAACACAAGCGAGCTTCAGTTCAAGCGCCCAGGTGCTTCTCTTTTGCTAAATTGCGAAAACTCTTTTTTGAACGGAACACACCAATATGCATTTGTTCGGGGGTATGATCGGCTGGCTTCTGGCGGCGGCCGTGGTTTTGATTCCTACTTTTTTTGTTGGCCGTTACGCTCAGACGCGACCGCCGCTTTTGACTTCACCGCGTGCCAAAAGTGGTTTCGGTGGCGTTCTGTGGCTCTTTCTGGCAGGGCAAATCGGTTGGCTTTTGACGCTCGTCTGGCAGACCGTCTATATGACGAGTGAACTCTGGTTTATGCTGGAACGCAATTCGCAGACCATGCTGGCGGCCTTTGTAGCGGTTGTGCCAGGTCTCGTTTCCATCTGCATTGGAGCGTGGGTGATCTGGCAGATTGCGGCCAAGCGTTCTCCCAATGCGGTGGCTTTTGCTGTGGTTGGCGTTTGGCTGATGGGACCTTGCGCGGCCATGTTGCAGAGTTGGTATTTTGGTCTGGCACTCACCGAAATGAGTCTGATCCAGCTCTTTGGATGGAGTATCGGATGGAGTCTGTATTTTGTGTTGTCGCCGCGTGTGGCGCTCACATACGGAACGCCTCGAGGCAAGCGCATTGCTGAAGGTCTCGAAAAGTAAGTCGTGGGCATCGACACAATGAAAAAGGACGCGTCCGAAAAGGATAGCGTCCTTTTTTCCCCGAGATGCAATGGCGGATCAGAATGTCACGTGATCCGGATCGAGACCTGAGAATCCCGTCTGCGGCATATTGTCGAGCCGCTGTATTTCTTCCGGCGACAGGCTGAAGCTGAACAAATCCGCATTCATTCGGCGACGTTCGGGCGACAGAGACTTCACGACGGCCGCAACGCCGTGTTGCAGACACCAACGCAGGCAAACCTGACCGGTCGAGACGCCGTGATGGTTGGCGATTTCGAGCAGAACAGGATTGCGTACCAGGGCTCCGCGCGCCAGCGGCGACCAAGCAACGACCTGAATGTTGCGGCTGCAGCAGAAGTCGAATGTACTGGCTTGACGATAACCGGGGTGAAATTCAATCTGGTTGACCATCGGAGCGATGCGGGCGCGAGCAAGCAATGGCACCAGATGGTGCGAAAGGAAGTTGCTCACACCGATGGCTCGTACAACTCCTTGCTCGTAAAGGTCTTCGAGGGCTCGCCAGGTGCCGGAGTTGATGCTTTGCCAGGTCATCGGTTCCCCTTTGGCGGCAGGCCAATGAATGAGGAACAAATCCAGATAGGACAGATCCATTTTTTGCAGGGTGTTATCAAAGGCTCGCATGGCGGCATCGTATCCGCGATCTGCATTCCAGAGCTTGCTTGTGATGAAAAGTTTCTCACGCGGAATGCCACAGGTACGAACGGCTTCGCCCACACCGGCTTCGTTGCCGTAAATGAAGGCAGTGTCAATGTGGCGATAACCGATGTTGATAGCGTCGTGAATGTGCTCAATCAATTTCTCGTCGTCCGGAACCTGCCAGGTTCCAAGGCCGACACAAGGAATTTTGACGTTATTTGCAAGACGAAAGCCGCTGGCAATGGTGGGCAAAGTGAAACTCCCTAAGTGTTTGGAACAGGCCTGTTCCGTTTATAACCGGATGGAACCGGAAAACGACGGCCGATGATTTTTAGTTTGACGCATTGTATCAGGGCGTCTTTTCAATGTTACGGGCAAAAAAAGAATCGATTCAGAGACTTAGCGAAAACGAGGAGACAGATGTGTTTCGCTGGCACGCTAAAGCCTCTACATACGCATAAAATCCAATGTTTCTCGGGCGTTTTCAGTAGGCGGCAGGGGCACCGAACGGACTACAATCCAAGCAAGAAAGCTTTTCTTTCGGATCGCCAAAGATGCAGCAAGAACTATCCGGTGTTTTTCTTTTATTAATGGTTGTTGCGCTCGTGGCGCTGGGCTTTATCCTGCGTCGACTGAGCAAAGAGGGAGGCGGCAAGTCGACCGCCAAGACAAAGCATATTCAGAGCGGACGTCCCGTGCCTAATGAAAACCCGGCGCGCGGTGCGGTCAAAAAGCCGCCAGAAGTGCAGGAATTTGATGCCGTCAATGTCCATCGCCCGACAATGTTGGCACTCACGACCGTGCGTGAAAATGCAGTTTCTCCCGAAGTGTTTATCCAACGTGCTTTCAAGATTGATCGCGAGCATTGGATGGAAATCGAATCGACCGAAGAAACGCGGCGGAAATTGGATGTACTTTTTGCTCATGTTTGCCAACTTGCCTGGGTGCCTGGAAGTGCTTTCGAACGTCACATCTATTCGGTGAGTTTTGCGCCAGCGCTTGAGGCTGCTCTCCAAGAAGGGATTTTCCGTACGGATTGTTCGGCGGGCGCTGTCACTCATGTGTCAGCTATCGATGAAACGGGTGAGGCGCTGGGTGACCCCATGAAGATGTCTTTGGCAGCTTCCAAGCTGGGGCTTGTGGCTGCGTTGTGGTCAGCGTTCAATCCCAAAGGAATGCCTCACGAACTGCGTGCCGAGCTCGATAAGGAAAATGCGGAAGTTGCCAAACGCTTGTCAGATTTGCCTCAGCATGTCGCATATGAAACGGTGGCAAGCTGGACGATGCGCTACGCGAGCCTTTCGGCGGTAGTGGCCGCCGTCAAAAGCGGAGTGACAGCCGAGCAAGTGCCGGAATATTTGAACGAAATCGACTTGATTTCCAAGGATATGCATGAACAGGCTGATCGTATTGACGAAGCCATTGAACAGCGTGCGGCAAAGGTCTTTAACCTAGAAGACGCTGATGACGCATTGATTCACGCGATCGCTTATATGTACGTGCGTGACCTCACGGTTCGCTTCATGCGCATCTGCTCGCTATTGCGCGTGTCAATCGGCGATTCTTTTGAAGAAGAAGTGCGTTGTGCCAATGCGGTGGCTGGTGATGTCAACCAGTTTACGGACGTACGCGCGCTTATTGCCGCCGCTCAAAAGGTGGCACATGACAAGCTTGATCCTTCGCGTATGCGGACAGAGGGCGAACACGAAATTTCGCGCGCTACAGCTATTTCAAAGCATGCGCAAGAACTTACAGAAATTCACGACGGATTACTTGCCGATCTTCAGAAAGAGGCTCGCAAGGTGCAGGACGATATTGATCAGGCTCTTTTGCGCCAGGCTCGTTTGCATCGCTATGCTGTGCGCGTGAGTGACGAGGGTTTGGTAGAAAAGTTCTTTGTGCTCAATGCTTGAGTGATGGAAAACGTGTGAAGCTCGACTATTGAGCCGACAAAAGAACGCCGCCGGAAAACCGACGGCGTTTTTGTTCGGTACAGCTTTTAGCGCTTGATGATTACGCCGGCTTGTGGCGTAAAGGTTGCCTGCAGTTCAGTGCCGACATCAATGAGTTTGGTCCCGGGCAGGAACGGAACAGACATGCTGTAGGGCTTTGCCTGGTTCGAGTTCGGAATCTGGACGTGATAGTCGATTCGATCACCCTCAAAGAGGCGATTGACGATCTGCACGTTGAAGCTCTCAGAGCCAGCCTGCAGATGCAGGTTTTCGGGGCGCACCACCAAATAGGCGTTTTCACCCACTGCCGGGGGATTTTGTTTGCCCATGCGGGCGCGCAGTTTCTGGCCAGCCACGGAAATAACGCCAAATCCGTCGGCTTCGATTGCTTCCAAGCTGCCTTCAATGAGGTTAGCCTGCCCGATGAAGTCTGCCACGAAAGGTGTCGCGGGATCTTCGTAGAGCTGCATCGGCGTGCCGATTTGTTCGATCTTGCCGCCGTGCATGACCATGATGCGATCCGACATCGTGAGCGCTTCTTTCTGATCGTGCGTCACGTATAGACACGTGATGCCGAGTTTTTGCTGAATGCGGCGGATTTCAGTGCGCATGTGCAGACGAAGCTTGGCATCAAGGTTCGAAAGTGGTTCGTCCATCAAGAGGAGCTTGGGACGAAGAACGAGCACGCGGGCAAGTGCCACACGTTGTTGCTCACCGCCCGAGAGCTGACTCGGATAGCGTTGTTCGGCTTTGGTAAGACCAACCAATGCAAGAGCCTCGCGCACTTTGGTGGCCATGGTTTCTTTCGATTCGCCGCGGATCTTAAGACCGTACGCGACATTGTCAAAGATCGTCATGTGCGGGAAAAGCGCATAGTTCTGGAACACGAAGCCCAGTCCGCGTTCGTTGGCAGGAACGTTCGTAATGTCAACGCCGTCGACGAGGATCTGGCCCGAGCTCGGGGTTTCGAAACCTGCGATCATGCGAAGTGTTGTGGTTTTGCCGCAGCCCGACGGGCCGAGGAAGGTCAAGAATTCGCCGGGCTGCACTTCCAGATTGACATTGTTGACCGCCAGGAACTCTTCGTTGTCCTTGATGAAACGGCGGCAGATGTTTTTAAGACTGAGAGAAACGGACATTTAGCGTGCTCCAATGGTGTCGCCGTTGCGGCACAGTACGCGGGCCAGCAGCGACATGGCGCCGGAGGCCAGGAAGACGAGAAGAATCAGCACAACCGAGAAGGCGCAGGCCTGCGCAAACTGCAGTTCGGTCATGCATTCCAGAATGCGGGTTGTGATCAGAGTCCAGTGAACCGACACGAGGAAGATCGTGGCGCTGATGGCCGTCATCGAGTGGATGAAGAGATACTTCATGCCCGAGAGGATGGCCGGCAGGACGAGCGGAATCGTGATCGACGTGAAGGTTTTCACAGACGAGGCGCCCAGGCTTCGGCTGGCTTCTTCGATCGAAGGATCGATCTGGGAGAGCGCGGCGATGACGTTGCGGATGCCAGCCGAAGAATAACGGAAGACGTATGCCGCAATCAGGATGTAGATCGTGCCGGTTAGAACGATCGGCTTGTCGTTGAAGGCGATGATGTAGGCGATACCGACCACGGTGCCCGGCAGCGTGTAGTTCAGAAGCGAGGCCGTTTCCAGAGTTTTGTGACCGCGCACCTTCAGGCGAGTCGTCACGTAGCCCACGAGAACAGCAAGCAAACCACCCAAAGGCGTACCGATGCAGGCGATCAGCAGCGTGTCCTTGATGGCTTTCATGCCGTGGGTCATGACGTATTCGTAATTGGCGAAGGTAATCGAGTTGTCGACGCCCCACACCTTGACGACACTGCCCAGAACGATGACCGAGTAGATAGCGATGATCAGGGCGATTACGGCTGCGATGACCACGGTCATGACGGTCGTCACGAGCGGCCCCGGGCCGTGAATCGAGCTGCGTCCGCCGGCTTTACCGCTCACTGTCACGAAGTTCTTGCGGCTTACCCAGTAGTGCTGCAGTAGGTATACGGCGAGAGCCGGAATGAGCAGCATGAAAGAAAGCGCTGCGCCGCCCTTAAAGTCGTACATGCCGGTAATCTGCAGATAAGCCTGTGTCGGGAGCACCGGGAAGGAGTGTCCGCCCAAGACCTGAGGCGTTGCGAAGTCGGCGAGCGAACAGGAGAAAACGAGAAGAAACGCGTTGGCGATGCCGGGAATGGCAAGCGGCATCGTGACCGTACGAAAGACCGTAAGACTCGAAGCGCCCAGAGAATAGGCAGCGTCTTCCAGGTTCGGATCGATGCGCGAGAGAATGGTCGAGAGCGTCATGAACGCCACCGGGAAAAAGGTAAGCGTTTCGGAAATGAAGGTGCCCCAGAAGCCGTAGAAGTTGAAGTCCTCGATGCCCAAAAGCGTGAGGATCATGCCGTTGGGACCCAAGAGAAGCGTGAGCGCGATACTGCTTGTAAAGGGAGGAGAAATCAGAGGCAGGATCGTGATTGCGCTGATGATGAATTTCACCCAAGCGGGCATGCGCAGACGCGTGACGGCAAAGGCGAAGATAAAGCCCAGAACGGTACCGGCCAGACCTACGGAAAAGCCAAGCAGGATGCTGTTGACAGCTGCCTGCTGGTCGTACCAGCTTGAGACGAAGGGCTTGAGATTTTCAAAGGTAAAACCGCTCTCGCCCCAGAAGGTCATGGCAAGAAGCCGGCAGAGCGGATAAAGCACGAAGACGCCGATCAAAAGCCACAGCATCGCCACGGTGAGACGTGTCGTGGCGTCTCGTCCCGTTGCACCGGAAGAGGTCGTCATAGTGGTTCGATAAAAAAGAGAAGAGGGAGGCCGAGCAAATGTCAGCCTCCGAACGCCGATGAAAAAATAAGTATTGCCGGCGAGCGCCGCCGTTAAACAAATTGCCGGACGGCGTTCGCGTGAGACGAAGTCTTACTTGATGACTTCGTTGATCCAGCGCTGGGTGTATTCCTTGCGCTTTTCGCCCTTCCAGGTGACGTCGGTGGGAATCATCTTGATCTTGGTGAGATCGAGAATGGGATTGTCCGTCTTCACGTCATTGCGGGTCGGAACGTAATTGATCTTGTTGGCGACGATGAATTCGGCAAACTTCTTGGAAACGGCCCAGTCGACGAACTTTTTGGCTTCGGCGTTGTTCTTGCCACCTTTGATGACGCCCGTGGCTTCAATGCCGTAGCTCACGCCGTCTTCAGGATAGGTAATCACGACCGGATAACCCTGCTGCTGGATGTCCAAAGCGTCGACAATGTAGAAGATGCCCGAAGCGCACTGACCGGTCGCAATCGGCATGGCGCCGCCCGCACCGCTCTTGGTGTACATCTGGATGTTGCCGTTGAGTTGCTTCTGGAACTTGAAGGCTTCGTCTTCACCCATGATCTTCACGAGCGAGAAGATGCGTTCGGTGGCGGTGCCGGACGTACGGGCATCGGCCATTTGCAGATTCTTCTTGTAGCGCGGATCAAGAAGGTCGGCCCACTTCTTTGGCGGTTCCATGTTGTTCTTCTTCAGGAACTTGGTGTTGGTGAGGAAGCACAGCGGAATGACGCCGATGCCGGTCCAGTAGTTGTTGGGATCGCGCAAGGAGGCGTCGATCGCGTCGGAGTCGGCCGGACGATAGGCTTCGAAGATACCTTCCTTGCTGGCGGCGGCATACATGTCGGCAGGACCGCCCATCATGATGTCGACCTGCGGGTTGCCCTTTTCTGCGGTCAGACGAGCCAGTGCCTCACCAGTGGAAAAGCGAAGGAAGTTCACTTTGATGCCCGTGTCCTTGGTGAATTCGGCGAAGATGCGCGAAGCGTACTTCTCCGGCATCACGGAGTAGGCGTTGAGTTCGGCAGCGTTAACGCCGAGGCACAAAGAGGCAAGACCTGCGAGCACGGTCAGAAGTTTTTTCTTGGACATGTCCTTTCCTTCCTTGGATTAATTTTTCGCGTTGCTCTGCTTCTTTGAACCGTTCGCGTGAACAGCCGGCGCGGATACTATGGGCTTCAAAATGCCGCCTTGCGCTCTTTGCGAGCGCAAAAAGGAAACACGGCAACGCGTCGGAAGGAAATTGTACCCAAAAGGTCTCGGGTATCTACTAGATTTTGCGAACCCAAAAGGAGATTCTGCAGACTTGATGCATAGCCTAAGAAACTGAACGCCGCAGACGAATGCATCTGCGGCGCTCAATCAAATTCTCTGCTCAGAGGCGATGATTATGCTTCGGGGTCCGGGCGGCTCAGGCGCATTGTGTTGAGTATTGCGGCGGCAGCCGGCGCAATATCGCTCGCCGTAAAGCCCGCGGCATATTCCTCACTTGCCTTGCCGTGCAGATATACGGCGGCAAGCGTGGCGCTTACGAGGTCGTAGCCTTGCGCAAAGAAGGCACCGAGCATGCCGCTTAGCACATCGCCAGAACCGGCGGTGGCGAGCATGGCGTTGCCCGTGGGATTGATCCAGGTGCGCGAGCTGCGCAGCGTGATGACGCTGCCGGCACCCTTCAGAATCGAAATGGCACCGGTCTGAACAGCGAGTTCTCGGGCTGCACCAATACGATCGGCCTGAACTTTTTCGACGGTGCTGCGGATGATGGCGGCAGCTTCACCCGGGTGCGGCGTGATGACCGTGTGAGCCTTGCGGGCTAGCAATGCGTCCTGCAGTGACATGTCGTCGGCAATCATGCGAAGTGCGTCGGCGTCAAGAATCAGCGGAACCGGTGCGGCGATGGCGTCGGTTAGGCGCTTGCGGGCTTTGTCGGAAAATCCCATGCCGCAGCCCACGACGTTGCAGGAGGTCTTCGTGAGGTCAACTTCGCCGTCGGCGACCATGAGTTCCGGATAGATCGTGTCAAAAGCCGGGGCCTTGTCGCTCATAAATTCGACCGTGACGCGGCCAGCGCCTGTTACGATGGCCGCACGGGCCGCCAGAACGGCCGCTCCGATCGTACCGGTTTCGCCGCCCACCACGGCCACATGACCGTAGTTGCCCTTGTGACTGTTGCGGCTGCGTTCTTCGAGAACATGGCGGAAGTCGTCAGGTTCGACGAGACCGATTGTGGAGAGGGGCACGGAAACGCCGAGTTCGTTCACTTCGACGACACCGGCGGCATCGGCCCCTTCGCACATGAAACAACCTGCCTTCGGTGCGAGCATGGCAAGCGTAATGTCGGCCATGCAGCCCTTAACGCCTCCCACCCAGCGGCCGGTCATCGGATTCAGACCGGAGGGGATGTCGACACTGATGTGCAGAGCCTGACGTTCGTTAAACCACATGGCGGCGTCTTGGAAGTCTCCTGCCAACGGCTTTTTCATGCCCGTGCCGAAAAGCGCATCGATCACGACTTCGGCTTTGTCGGCGTTGTAGGGGTCGCTGATCACGACGCCGCCTACGTTTACATAGGCGTTGTACATGGCAAGTGCATCTTCGGTCTTGGGCTTGTCGCAGCCGATCAGTGCCACCGTCACACGATACTCACGATCAAGCAACAAACGCGCGGCGGCAAAGCCGTCGCCGCCGTTGTTGCCGGGGCCGCAGATAAAGACAACATGCTTGCCGGGTTCAAGCGACTCACAGACGCGATCGGCGATTACAAGGCCGGCGCGGCGCATGAGTTCGGCGGCGGGAAGCTGAGACTGATAGCGGTGTTCGAGCGAAGCAAGTTCGTCAAGATTAAGGATTTGCTGAGCCATGGTGAATTATGCAAACTCGGTGTCGAAAAAAGATGCGCAATTGTACGCCGCAGGTTGCTTAATCGTTTTTTACCATCTTTTCCTGAGGCATCTGCGAGAAGAGCCAATCGACAAAACCGCCGCGATTACGTGAGCAGACGTAGAGGCGTCCTTTGCCTGAAAATTTGAGAACAATGCCTTCGCCGGAGGTTTGGCTGTGGAAAATTTTCCCAAAGAAGCCCTGTTTGGCCGTATTGAGTGCCAGTTCATAGTCAAGCTCCGTATCCCATGCCACCAGGTGCCCGTTGTCGACGTACACGGAGCGGCTACCGTCCAGATCGATGGCGCGCATGGAACCGAAGCCGCTCACAGCCACTTCACCCTTGCCGTTTGTGCGGATGACGAAAAAACCGCCGGAGTCGCCTAATAGTGCGCGCCCCAATCCCTGTGTCTTGGCATCGAGTTCAACATCCTCGGTGCTGGCCAAATAGGCGCCGTCGGCGATCATGTATTGACGCCCGCCCGTTTGCAACACGGCAATGTCGCCAGGCAGAGTCGGCGTGAGCAGCACTTCGCCCGGACCGTCGACCGCTTCTATCTTTTGCTGAAAAAAGCTCTCGTCGTTGAGTACTTTACGCGAGAGCGCAGAAAAGAATCCGCCTTTGGCACGCCCCGTCAGAGCGAGGGTGGCATCCATGGATACCATGGCGTTTCGCTCGGCAAAAATGCTTTCACCCTTGTTGAGAACAACGCTCAGCAGCGGATCAATAGAACCTGAAACAGTGATGCTCGGCATGACGGAATTCCTTTGAAGTTTTAAGAATGGACAAAGAGTAGTCTTGGTGATTTAGTCCATTGTACTTGCACCATTTCGTCAGACTTCCGCAAATCGGATTGCGTTCGACAGAACAAAGTCCGGGACCGTTATAATTCATAGATTCAATTGCCCGTGCGGCGCCGTGTCGGCGGGCTTTCTTTGCAATTTCAGCGGTTGAATTTCTAAGATGTCACAGACCTCCGTTCTTCGCATTCCCGGCTCTTGCGCGTTATCCGAATTCCGTGCTGAGCGTCTTCTCAAGCAGTTGCGCGGCGTATGCCCTGCCGTTCAGGCCGTTGCGGGCCGCTACCTGCACTTTGTGCATGTTACGAGGGATTTGACCGAAGATGAAGCGCAGCGTTTGGCCGCGCTTCTTGATTATGGAGACCCAGCAAACGAAAAGACCGGCAATCTTCAGTTCTTGGTTGTTCCGCGTCTGGGCACCATTAGCCCCTGGGCTTCCAAAGCGACCGACATCGTGCACAACACGGGCATTGATGCTGTGGCTCGCGTGGAGCGCGGCGTACTCTACACACTGGCTGTCGAGGGCGATGTTGATGAGACAGCCGTCGCCGCTTTGTTGCACGATCGCATGACCGAAACGGTGCTTGCCGCCGACGCGGATCCCGCCGTTCTTTTCTCCGATGTGCAAGGTCGCGAGATGCGCACCGTTGATATTCTCGCCGGCGGCAAGGCTGCGCTTGAGACAGCCAACGTCGAAATGGGGCTTGCGCTTGCTCCCGATGAAATTGACTATCTGGTTGAGGCCTTCACTAAGCAGCAGCGCAATCCGACTGACGTGGAGTTGATGATGTTTGCTCAGGCCAACTCCGAGCATTGCCGCCACAAGATTTTCAACGCAAAGTTCACTATTGACGGCGTGGATCAGGAAAAGACTCTTTTCGGAATGATCCGTGAAACGCACAAGGCAGCGCCCCGCGGGACCATTATTGCTTATGCCGATAATGCCGCCGTTTTTGAAGGACCGGAAGTTGATCGTCTCTATCCGCGTCCTTCTGCCGAAGATCGCTTCGGTTCGCACTACGAAGAAATCAAAGAGCCGACGCATACCGTCTTTAAGGTGGAAACCCACAACCACCCGACGGCCATTTCTCCGTTCCCGGGTGCTTCGACGGGTTCGGGTGGTGAAATTCGAGACGAAGGCGCAACGGGGCGCGGTGCTCGTCCGAAGGCAGGCCTCTGCGGCTTTACCGTCTCGGCGCTGCACTTGCCTGGCAAGATTCAGGAGTGGGAAAACGACAAGAACACTGCGGCCGACTGCGACTGCGGCAAAGACAAGGTTTACGGAGCTCCTTCGCGCATCGCAACGCCTTTGTCCATCATGACCGAAGGCCCGATCGGTGCGGCAAGCTTTAACAATGAATTCGGCCGAGCCAATATTCTCGGTTACTTCCGCGCCTTTGAGGCACGTGTGGGCGAGACTCGGTATGGCTACCACAAGCCCATTATGCTTGCGGGCGGCATTGGCAATATCCGTGACGATCAGACGAAGAAACTGGAATTGCCGGCCGGAACCCTCCTCATCGTGCTGGGCGGTCCGGGTATGCGCATCGGGCTGGGCGGCGGTGCTGCAAGCTCCATGACGTCTGGTTCGAATGCCGAAGCGCTTGACTTCGACAGCGTGCAGCGCGGCAATCCTGAAATGGAACGTCGTGCTCAGGAAGTGATTGACCGTTGTTGGTCCTGCGGCAAGGACAATCCGATTCTCGCCATTCACGATATCGGCGCAGGCGGTCTGTCCAACGCCATGCCTGAGCTTGCCGATCTTTCGGGTCACGGCGCACGCTTGTCCCTTGACAAAGTGCCGGTGGAAGAAAAGGGCATGAGCCCGTTGGAAGTCTGGTGCAACGAAAGTCAGGAACGTTATGCGTTGGCGATTGCGCCAGAGTCTCTTGAGAAGTTTGACGACTTCTGCCGTCGCGAACGTTGTCCGTATGCTGTTCTCGGCTCCATTTCCGAAGACGGAGAGCTGATTGTCGAAGGCCGTAAGGGTGAAGACCGGGCTGTGCAGATGCCCATGGAAGTTCTCCTTGGCAAGCCCCCGCGTATGCATCGTAATGTGACGAGCGTCAAAGCTGATTTGGCCGGTTTCAAGACCGACATCTCGCTCAAGGATGCACTCTACCGCGTGCTCAAGCATCCGACCGTGGCAAACAAATCCTTCTTGATTTCGATTGGCGACCGGTCCGTGGGCGGTCTTGTGAGCCGCGATCAGATGGTTGGTCCCTGGCAGGTTCCGGTGGCCGACTGTGCCGTAACCTGTGTTTCCTTTACGTCTGAAGCGGGCGAAGCTATGGCGATGGGCGAGCGCACACCTGTTGCCGTGATTGATGCCGCCGCCGCCAGCCGTATGGCCGTAGGTGAGGCACTGACCAACATTGCCGCCGCCGATATTGATCTTTCGTTGGTTAAGTTGTCTGCCAACTGGATGGCTGCGTGTGGTGCTGCAGGTGAAGATGCCAAGCTCTTTAGTGCTGTGGAAGCTGCAAGCGGTATTTGCCAGAAGCTTGGTATTTCGATTCCCGTGGGCAAGGACTCCTGCTCAATGCGCACCGCATGGAAAGATGGGCAGGAATCCAAGTGTGTGACGAGCCCCGTTTCGCTTATTGTGTCGGCAGCCGCTCCTGTGGGCAACGTGCGTTTGACACTCACGCCTGAACTTCGTAAGGATACCAAGAGCGTGCTTCTTGCCGCCGATTTGGGTTTTGGTAAGAATCGCATGGGTGCTTCGATTCTTGCTCAGTGCGTGCAGAGTTTCGGTGACACGGCTCCCGATGTGGATTGTCCCGAAACACTGGCAAAGTTTGTGCGCATGATCCGTAAGCTCACGCTTGCCGGTTGCGTCCTGTCCTATCATGACCGCAGCGACGGTGGTTTTGCAACGACGGCAGCGGAAATGATGTTTGCTTCGCATTGCGGCGTGACGCTTCATGCTGATAAGTTGGGGACGAACGCTCTCGAAGGACTTTTTGCCGAAGAGCTTGGCGCTCTGATTCAGGTTCCTGCCGATCGAATCGACGAAGTGATGGCCGAAGTCCGGGCTGAAGGTCTTGAGGCGGTCTTTAAGACCGTCGGCGAACTGAACGATGAAGATGCACTCGTGGTGTATGAAAACGGTCAGGAAATTCTTCGCGAAGCCCGCACGGATCTCACGCGCGCTTGGTGCGAAGTCTCAAACGCCATCGCCCGCAACCGCGACAATCCTGTATGCGCCGACAGCGAAACCGACTGGATGTGCGACAAGGATGTCAAGGGCTTGTTTGTGAAGACCTCTTTTGATAACAACGAACGCATCGCGGCTCCTTACATTGCAACGGGTGTGCGTCCCAAGCTTGCCGTGTTGCGTGAGCAGGGCGTCAATTCGCAGACCGAGATGGCGGCAGCCTTCACTCGTGCTGGTTTTGAAGCCTATGACGTGCACATGACCGATCTTCTGACCGGCCGCATCACGCTCGAAGACTTTGTTGGGCTTGCCGTTTGCGGCGGCTTCTCCTATGGTGACGTGCTGGGAGCTGGCGGTGGCTGGGCCAAGACTATTCTTCACAACGCCATGCTTTCGGATATGTTCTCGGCCTTCTTCAATCGTACGGATACCTTTGCTTTGGGTATTTGCAACGGTTGCCAGATGATGAGCCGCTTAAAGGGCCTCATTCCCGGCGCAGAAGCCTGGCCTCAGTTTGTTCGTAACCGTTCCGAACAGTTTGAAGCGCGTTGTGTAGAGCTTCGTATTGAAGACAGCCCCTCGATTCTTTTCCGCGGCATGGCCGGTAGCTGTATGCCGATCGTGAATTCGCATGGTGAAGGTCGTGTGCAGTGGGATCGTCCGGAAGACGCTCAGGCAGCTCATATTGCGGCGCGTTATGTTGACGGCAACGGGCAACCCACCGAACGGTATCCGTTGAACCCCAACGGATCGGTTGGCGGTGTGACGTCCGTGACTACGACCGACGGTCGATTCACTATTATGATGCCTCATCCGGAACGCAGCCATCGCACGGTGCAGCTTTCCTGGCATCCGCGAGAAATGGGGGCCTTCTCGCCGTGGATGCGTATGTTTGAAAACGCTCGCGTTTGGGTGGGTTAAGCCTCTGGCGTAACGCTTGACATACAGGCCTGTTGGAAACTTCGCTTCCTTCGGGCCTTTTTTTGAGGGTTTTGGCCGGATGGATGTTGCCGTACTGCTTTCGTTTGCTGCTGCCAGTCTGGTGCTTGCTGCTGCACCTGGTCCTGACATTCTCTACGTATTGGCTCAGTCTGCGCAATCTGGTGCACGCGCGGGTTTGACGGTGGTCATAGGCCTTATGGTCGGTTGCCTGATTCAGACAGCAGCCGCGGCAGCGGGGCTGGCTGCTGTGGTTGCGGCCAGCCCATGGCTCTTCTGGACCATTCGTTTGGCCGGAGCGGCATACCTTTTGTATCTTGCGTGGGGAGCCTGGCATGCGCCGACTTCAGCGCAGACGGCGCGTGCTACAGTGATTGATCGCTCCGCGTTATTGCGTCGGGGGATCATTATGAATGTAACGAATCCCAAGGTGCAGATTTTCTTTTTGGCTTTCTTTCCGCAGTTTGCAACCAGAGGAGCGACCGGCTGGCAGATGGCCATGGAAATGGGGCTTCTTGGGGTGATTTTTACTGTTTGCGCATTTGTGGTCATGGCTGGTTGCGCTCTTTTTGCTGGGGTGTTGTCGGACACGATCCGTTCGCCTCGGGTGCAGATTGTTCTTAACAAAGCCTCTGCGTTCATATTCATCGGTTTGGCTCTGGCCGCTGTCGTTTCTTAGTAAAAATTTTTCGGGTTATGAAACTCGAAATTTCTTCCAACTAAGATGTCCTGCCTATGCAAGGCAGTCGCCGAATCGGTACCATTCGCCCATGCTCGAGCGCTCCTCGGGAGAGCCTCTTTTATCAGCAATAAAGAAGAAAGAAAAAATGCTGTTCTCAAATACCGCCGCAGATGATACGAATCGTGTCCGCATCAAATTGTGCGGACTGACGTTGGAAGACGATGTATTGACCGCCGTTCAATCGGGTGCTGATGCTGTGGGTTTCGTGTGTTATCCGGCAAGCCCCCGGTATGTCACGCCGTCCCGGCTCATGTGTCTTTTGAGCATGGTGCCGTCTTCGGTGACCAAGGTTCTCGTCTTTGTTAATCCGACAAGCGAAGAGGTGCGGGAGCACCTGGCGATGTTCCCGGACTGCGTGTTGCAATTTCACGGAAACGAATCGCGCGCCTTCTGTGATCAGTTTCATGTGCCCTATGTTAAGGCGGTGTCGGTTAAGCAACCTGAAGATCTGCTCAGGGCGCAGGACGAATATCCTATGGCCGTAGCGTTGTTGGCCGATGCTGCAACGCCTGAATTTGGCGGCTGCGGGAAGTCTTTTGATTGGGAAGGGGTCGGTAAGATTCGCGATCAGATCCGTAAACCTCTCATTGTGGCCGGAGGTTTGAAGGAGCAAAACGTAAGCCAGGCTATCCGCGTTATGCGTCCTTGGGCGGTGGATGCCGCCAGCGGGGTTGAAACGGCCCGCGGTATCAAGGATCACGACAAGATTCAAAAGTTTATCGAAGCCGTACGACGCGGCGGCGAATGCGAAGATTCGCTTCTGCAAGCATAAGAAAGCAAAAAAACTGCGCCATCATCAGAGCCCGTCGAATTCTGCGGGCTTTTGTGTTTTTATGCCTAGCGCGGCAAGTCTGCGTCCTGAGCGAAGTACGTTTTTGTCCTTTGTAAAGAGAAAGTCTGCTCGACTTTCAAACGCAAGGTTCAGAAATTTCTCGTCGTCGGCGTCTCGACAGCGCACGACGCCTTCAATAGAAGTGCGTGTAACGAGGGTGAGAGATAAAACGTTTGTGAGTAGCCTGTCCTGCTCTTCTTCAGAAAGCGCGAAATGAGGTCGGGTCAGTACGACGGCAAATTCCTTCAGACAGCTTGGGGTTGACACCGGACGCAGTCGATTTTCGAAAATGGCCGATTTGAGTGCCTGCGCATCCTTGTCGTTCCAGTACCAAATGTCGAAAAGAACGTTTGTGTCAAGAACGACCAACGGTGTTTCGCGCGGGTGTGTGGCAAGCTCAGAGGCCTCAATCGCAGGCAGGTTGTCGAGTCGAGTGAGGATGAGGGATAAGCGCGGCGTCGCATCATGTTGTAGAGGCGAGTTTTCGGTCATAGTTCTGCAGGAAAAAACAAAACACCGCCCGGAAGTCTACCGAAGCGGTGTTTGAACGGTTGTGCACGGCAGATCTTCTCTTGGAGAGACCTGCCATTTCGCGAGGTGTCAGAGAAGGCCCTGAACAGCCTGAGCTTCAGCGATAAGCTCGCCCACGGTCTTGTCGAGTTTTTCCTGACTGAAAGCGTCGAAATCAAGTCCTTGAACGATTTCGTAGTTGCCCTGACCGTCACAGATGCAGGGCATGCCGCAGACGATTCCCTCCGGAATGCCGTAGCTGCCGTCGGATGGAACGCCCATCGTGACCCAGTCGCCGTTGCTGCCGAGGAACCAATCGCGCATGTGATCAATGGCGGCCGAAGCGGCCGAAGCGGCAGAGCTGGCACCGCGAGCTTCGATGATGGCTGCTCCGCGCTTGCCGACGGTTGGGATGAAAGTATCACGGTACCAGGTCGGATCCACGCAGTCAGCGGCGGCTTTGCCGTCAATCGTGCAGTAACGGATGTCCGGGTACATCGAGGGAGCGTGGTTGCCCCAAACAGCCATCTTATGCATGGTCGTTACGGGCTTGCCGGTGATGCCGGAGAGCTGGGAGAGAGCACGGTTGTGATCCAGTCGGAGCATAGCCGAAAAGCACTTGGGCGAGAGAGACGGAGCCGATTTCATAGCGATGTAGGCATTGGTGTTGCAGGGGTTGCCCACAACGAGCACCTTGACGTTGCGGCTGGCAACAGCGTCAAGTGCTTTGCCCTGTTCGGTGAAGATGGCACCGTTGGCAGAGAGCAATTCGGAGCGTTCCATGCCTTTGGTGCGCGGACGGGCACCCACAAGAATGGCGGCATCGGCATCCTTGAAAGCGATCATCGGGTCGGCCGTGGAAGTCATGTCTGCCAGAAGCGGGAAGGCGCAATCGGCCAATTCCATCATCACGCCCTTGAGTCGAGCAGCGCTTTCCGGCGTATTGCGTTCGAGCAGCTGCAAAATGACAGGCTGATCGGGGCCGAGCATGTCACCAGCGGCAATGCGGAAAAGCAGAGCATAGCCAATATTGCCAGCAGGACCGGTCACGGCAACGCGAACAGGTTTTTTCATGGAATTTATCTCCTTGATGCAAATTAGTCTTCGTTCAATCGCACACATCGTGCTCGGACGACAGTGTGCAAGCCGATCAAACCTTGGACGGGTCGAGGAGGTCGTCGGCGGGCGGATCGGGCACTTTGACTGCAATCCTAATGCTAATGACAGCCTCTTGTGCGTGAAAAACAAGCTTTCCGGGATCGTCAATTCGCATGAGGAAAAGAGTTTTGCCGGCAAGTTGCGATATGTAACTGACTGAATTAAAAGAAAAATTATTCAAAAGAACACAGGAGGGAAAAGAGGGACTTAACGGTTCGAAACGATTTGATCCGCATCAAATAAAAGTTAAAAGGCAATAAAGATAATAGTGTTCATAGCGACCCGCTTATGAATAAGGCCGACGAAAACAAAAAAGCCGACTTTGCGAAACAAAGCCGACTTTCGAACTTGCAGAACCAATGCGATGCGTCAAAGGCTTTTCGAGACACCCTGCAAGTGGAACTTGGCGACGATTGTCGCGGCAATTTCTTCAATGGATTTGGTGGTCGAATTGAGCCACTCAATACCGTTGCGAGTCATCAGCGCTTCGGCGTTGCGGATTTCTTCGCGACAGTTCTCAATGCTGGCGTAGCGAGAGCCCGGGCGGCGTTCGTTTCGGATTTCCGACAATCGTTCCGGTTTGATGGAAAGACCAAATAGCTTGTGGCGCAACGGCAGAAGGATGTCGGGCAGACAGCCGCGGTCGAAATCTTCCGGGATAAGCGGATAGTTGGCGACTTTGATGCCGAATTGCATGGCAAGGAAAAGTGACGTCGGCGTTTTTCCGGAGCGGGAGACGCCCACGAGAATGACTTCGGCCTGATCCAACCCGCGGTTTGTTTGACCGTCATCGTGTGAAAGGGTGTAGTCAATGGCGGCAATTCGCTTGTTGTAGCGCTCTTCGTCGCGAATCTTATGTGTGGCACCAATCGTGTGTTCACTCTTCATGCACAACTCGTGTTCGAGTGGTCCGACGAAGGAACGGAAGAGTTCGATTTGAAAACCCTCATTGCTGCTGATGAAAGCTCGGGAAATGACCGGATCAACAAAAGTGGAGAACACCAACGGACGCACCCCGGTGCGATGTTGAACGGCGTTGATGCGTTCAGCCGTCTGCTTGGCCTTTTCAACCGTATCGATAAAAGGAATACGCTCTCGATCGTAACTGAGGTTGGGAAACTGCGTGAGGACGGAATGAGCCAACGTTTCGGCTGTAATAGCTGTACCGTCGCTTACGATAAAAACAGGACGCCAGTTTGCTTTGGCGGGGGTTTCGGTCTTTTGTTCTTCCTGCATGGGATGTGCTCAATGACATAGGTCGGTGAACGCGTTGTCCGTCAACGCGTCATGCAGAGACAAAGTGTAACAAAACAAGGCCCGATCCAGAAAAGATTCTCAGAGAAGACTGAAAGGAATAACTTGTTGTCCGATCTTCGGAAACGTCACTCAGCTGTTCATGATATCGATGTTTCGGTTTGAACTCAGCAATTCGAAAGCCGTCTTCAATATTTTGAACAAGTTTGAGACATGGTTCTTGAAGGCAGAAGCCAGTTTTTTTCTTGTGCTTGTTTTGTAATTTCAGAGCTTTCTCGAACACAAAGTAGGTATAGACAGCGCTACTGCTCAGAGAGGCGTAGTATTGCCGAAGCGAGTTTCGTTGCAAATTGCTACTATATTCTGCCTAGACGGCTGGACCGGCTCTATTGGTATGGGCACGGTGGAGTCGTTAAAATACGTATGTTTTTTACCAACAAACTGCCCGGTCGTAAATATTCCGGGTGAAAAAGAGGATCAAATGGTTCAAGGCCGTTATGTATTTCCCTTCAGCCAGCTGCGCATGACCGACGTTGATCGTGTGGGCGGCAAAAATGCTTCTCTGGGCGAACTGCTCAGTCAGCTGACCGATGCTGGTATTCGTGTGCCGGACGGCTTTGCCACGACGGCTGAAGCGTTTCGTCTGTTCCTGAAGGAAGGAGGCCTTGAAGACCGCATTGCAGCGCGTCTGGAAGGTCTTGACGTTGATGATGTGAACGAACTTGCCAAGGCCGGTGCAGAAATTCGTAGCTGGGTTGAGGCAGCTCCGTTCCCTGCCGAACTTGAAAAGGAAATTCGTGAATTCTACGAATGGCTCAAGGACGGTCAGGAAGAAATCTCCGTGGCAGTGCGTTCGTCGGCTACCGCCGAAGACTTGCCTGATGCTTCCTTTGCCGGTCAGCAAGAAACTGTTTTGAATGTGGTTGGCATTGACGCTGTGTTGCATCATATGCGTGAAGTGTTTGCTTCGCTCTACAACGATCGTGCCATCAGCTACCGAGTTCACAAGGGCTTTACCCATGTTGAAGTGGCCTTGTCCGCCGGCGTGCAGCGTATGTGCCGTTCTGACAAGGGTGCTGCTGGCGTGATGTTCACGCTTGATACCGAAAGCGGCTTTGATCAGGTTGTGTTCGTGACGGCCAGCTACGGCCTTGGTGAAACCGTTGTGCAGGGTGCCGTCAACCCCGATGAGTTTTATGTGCACAAGCCCATGCTCGAACAGGGCAAGAAGGCGATTGTCCGCAAGACGCTCGGTAGCAAACTCATCAAGATGGAATTCGATACGGAAGGTACGAGCGGTCGTACGGTCCGCACAATTGATGTGCCCGACGAAGATCGCCGCCGCTTTGCCATTACTGACGAAGACGTGATGGAACTTGCCAAGTTCGCCTGCATTATCGAAAAGCATTACGGTCGTCCGATGGATATCGAATGGGGTAAGGACGGTCTTGACGGCAAGATCTACATTCTTCAGGCTCGTCCGGAAACGGTTAAGAGCCGTCAGGCCAACGCCGATGTGCAGCAGCGCTACACCTTGAACGCCAAGGGCAAGGTGCTCGTCCAGGGCCGCGCTATTGGACAGAAGATCGGTGCGGGCCCCGTGCGCATTGTGAGCAGCGCTGCTGAAATGGATCGCGTGCAGAAGGGCGATGTGCTCGTTACCGACATGACGGATCCCAACTGGGAACCTGTGATGAAGCGTGCCTCGGCTATCGTTACTAACCGCGGCGGTCGTACTTGCCACGCTGCCATTATTGCCCGTGAGCTCGGTATCCCGGCCGTAGTCGGCTGTGGCGATGCTACCGAAGTTCTCGTGGAAGACCAGCAGGTCACCGTTTCCTGTGCTGAAGGCGACACAGGCAACATCTACGACGGTTTGCTCGACTTCTCGGTTGAAGAAGTCAAGCGCGGCGCTTTGCCCGAAATTCCTGTCAAAGTGATGATGAACATCGGCAACCCGCAGCTGGCGTTCGAGTTCTGCCAGATTCCAAACAAAGGCGTCGGTCTGGCTCGTCTTGAATTCATCATCAACAACAACATCGGTCTGCATCCGAAGTTGGTGCTCGACTATCCGAACATCCCGAGCGAACTGCGCGACACGGTGGATCGTCTTTCGCAGGGCTACGAAAGCCCGCGCGAGTTCTTCATCAGCAAGCTTGCCGAAGGCGTGGCCACCATCGCGTGTGCTTTCTGGCCGCGCAAAGTGATCGTTCGTATGTCCGACTTTAAGAGTAACGAATACAAGAAGCTCATTGGCGGCGCGTGCTACGAACCGGATGAAGAAAACCCGATGCTGGGCTTCCGCGGTGCTTCTCGTTACATCGCTCACAGCTTCTCGGATTGCTTCGAAATGGAATGCCTCGCCATGAAGCGTGTGCGTGATGAAATGGGGCTTACCAATGTTGAACTGATGGTTCCCTTCGTTCGCACGATCGGCGAAATTAAGGCCGTCACGGAAATCCTTGCCAAGCATGGTCTCAAGCGCGGTGAAAACGGTCTGCGCCTGAACATGATGTGCGAAATTCCGTCCAATGCCATCCTTGCCAACCAGTTCCTCGACTATGTCGACGGCTTCTCGATCGGTTCCAACGATCTCACGCAGCTCACGCTGGGTCTGGACCGCGACTCCGGTCTTGTGGCAAGCAGCTTCGACGAACGCGATCCGGCCGTGAAGGAACTTCTCAAGATCGCCATCCGCACATGCCGTGAACGCGGCAAGTATGTCGGCATTTGTGGCCAGGGTCCCTCTGATCATGCCGATTTTGCTGCCTGGTTGATGGTAGAAGGTATTGAGTCGATTTCGCTCAATCCTGACACCGTTGTCGATACCTGGCGCAAGCTCGCTACGATCGCCGGCAAGTAATCGACTGTTCGATCTGCTGTCCTGCTCCGAGCAAGGAGCAGGACAATAAAGAAGAGCCTTCCGAGTCTTCTCTTTTCGAGGCGATGCGGGAGGCTTTTTTGTGCCTGAAGCTGATTTTCAGTTCGGACCGAAAGCGGCGAATTTGTCCCTGAGAACAAAGCCGATGCGGGAAACGGCTGCAAGAAGCTGAGCGGGCGGGAAGTGACCGAAACCCATGATTAGGCCCTTGTAGAGCGGTGTACCGATTGAAAAGGATGAAATAGAGCGAAGTTCAACGCCCTGCTGACGGCACAGGTCGGCAACAGCTTCATCGTTAATATCCGAATTGTTGAAGACGAAAGTCAGGTGCATACCCTGCCCGGTGGCGATGAATTTGCCCCAGTCGCCGAAGTTTTCTTGTACCGCTTGAATCAGGTAGTCACGCCGAGCCTCAAAAATGCGGCGCATTTTGAGGAGATGCGTTTCATATAGTCCGGTCTTGATGAATTCGGCCACAGCCATCTGCAATATTTCATTGCTTTGGCGATCAATCAGAAAGCGCATACCTGAAAAAGGTTTGACCAACTCCTCCGGGATGACCATGTAGCCCAGTCGCAACCCGGGAAAAAGCGACTTTGAAAACGTCCCGACATAAATTACGTTGTTGCCGGAATCCATCCCTTGCAGACTTGGATAGGCGAGGTTGCCTCCGTAGCGAAGTTCGCTGTCGTAGTCATCCTCAACGATCCATCCGCCCGATTCACTCGCCCATTGAAGAATGTTGCGACGGCGCTGGATGCTCATCAGCATGCCGAGAGGACACTGATGTGAAGGAGTGAGAAAAACTCCTTTCGCGTTCGGCTCCAGAGCAAGCGCCGTTTGCAGATTGAAGCCTTCGTTGTCGACCGGTACATAAACCGGAACAATATCCTGGGTCTTGGTTGCCGCTCTCAGCAGAGGATATTGCGGATCCTCAATCCACACTTTGTCGCCGGGCGAAAAGAGGATTTTGAGGCACATCAAAAGGCCGAGCTGGCTTCCCGATGTGACGATCACTTGTTCGGGGCGTGCTCGTACGCCGCGCAGTCGCTGCGCAATGCCGCAGATCGCTTCCCGCAATTCTTCGTTGCCTTGAGGATCGGAGTAGACGAGCTTGAGCGTGTTTTGCTGAACGTGTTTGATGAGAATGTCGGTGAATTCTCGACCGGGACTCGCTTCGCGTGAAGTACTTGCTATGGCCAGCGGAGTAGAAGTTTGCACTGCGAGATCGTCGAGCGCTTGCGCACAGAAGGCGGCATGGCGCCCCAAACTCTTGGTTTTTACCTGCGTAACGTTTGGCAAGTTGCAGGAGACGACGTCGAAATTGGTTTGCAGGGGCAGTTTTGTGGAAATGAAACTGCCGCGGCCACGCGACGTCTCTAAATATCCTTCAGCAATCAGAATGGCGAAAGCGGAGTCAACCGTGGCGCGTGCAACGCCCAGATGTTTTGCCAGCAGACGAATTGGTACGATGCGGTCGCCTGGCTGAAGCAATCCTTTTTGAACGGCTTCCCGCACCGTCTGTGCAATCTGACGATCAAGGGAAATAGGGCTGGTTCTGTCAAGGTGAAATTCGACTCGTAAGTGCGTACCGTTCTGGCGAAACATATTGAAATTCAACTACTCTTGTTCGTAAATTCTAGAATTTGACCGACAATGGAGTGTAACGAAACGCGAAAGTGCCAATGTGCAAAGAACTAATGGATTACATGGTGTTTTTTTGAGAAAGGTCAAACGCTCAGTTGCTATACTGCCCTTTAGTTGTCCTGTTGAGTCGACAGCAAGCAAAAAAAGAAGATCGAGATAACCGTGGATCCCCAAAATCTTTCTTCCGAAGAACTGGAAATTGCCATGCGAGCTCTGCCGCCTCAGGCGCGCATTGCTCTCGAAACGATGGCGCAGATGCAGAAACGTCCGGCTGAGGATGTGCTGCGTGATGAAATACGCCAATACATTGCGGGACGCTTGCCGATCGTCAATATCGACGCAGCCATTGAAGCTATTCAGGCTACAGCCCATACGGCGGGGTATCTGATTGGGCGACTGCGCCGGTTTGCACGCGAAATAAACAACGAATGAAACTTCCAAGCATCATAAGGAGCTAATTGCCATGAAGAACACGCTTGCTGCAACGCTTGTTGCCGCCTCCGCTTTGACCGTGACGGCCGTACAGGCCGCCACTCCTGAAGTGGAAGCCCTTCTGCAGGCCGCGCAGAAGGAAGGCGCCGTCTATTCGGTGGGCATGCCCAACACCTGGGCAAACTGGGTGAAAACCTGGAGTGATCTGCAGACGAAGTACAAGATCAAGACGCAGGACACGGACATGGCTTCGGCCGAACAGATTTCGAAGTTTATGGCCGAGGGCGAAAACGCGACTTCTGACATCGGTGACGTGGGTTTTGAATTCGGTGAAATCGCCAAGAAGCGCGGCATCACGATGCCGTACAAGCCTTCGACCTGGGATCAGATTCCAGGCTGGGCAAAAGACCCGGACGGTCATTGGTGCCTTGCCTACACCGGCACGGTGGCTTTTATTATCAACAAGGAGCTTGTGAAAGACATTCCGCGCACGTGGAGCGATCTTCTGAAGGGTACCTACCGTGTTTCTGTGGGTGCTGTGGGTTCGGCTGCTCAAGCTAACTATGCCGTGCTGGCCGCGGCGATTGCTTTCGGCGGCGATGAAAAGAACCTTAATCCCGCTTACGACTTCTTTGCCAAGATCGCCAAGCAGGGACGTCTCTCGATGGTTGACCCGGTGGTGGCCAATCTCGAAAAAGGGGAAGTTGAAGTCGGTATGCTCTGGGACTTTAATGCGCTCAACTACCGCGATCAGATCGACCGCAACCGCTTTGAAGTCGTGATTCCTTCGGAAGGCAGCGTAATGAGCGGCTATACGACGATTCTCAACAAGTACAGCAAGCATCCGAATGCCGCGAAGTTCACGCGCGAATTCATCCTCTCCGATGAAGGTCAGATTAATCTGGCAGGAGGCTACGCCCGTCCGATCCGCATTGATCACATCAAGTTGCCCGAAGACGTGGCTGCTAAGATGTTGCCGAGCGAACAGTACGCCAATGCCCGACCGGTGAAGGACTTTGCCGTTTGGACGAAGACCACCGCACGTCTTTCGCGCAATTGGCAGAGCAAAGTTTCGATCCACATGAAGTAATCCATCCCGGATTGCTTCATCGGCTATAGCGAAAGCGGTTCTCGGTTTGTTGCCGGAGCCGCTTTTTCTCTGGGTGTGATGACTCAGTGCGTTTGATTGTCGTTCTCCTTGGCTGAATTCTGGGGCTATACGGCCTGTGCTGTAAAATCCGAGACGAACTGGCAATTCCTTCCGAGGCGCGTTGTGCCGGGTGAGTTCTTGCCGTCCGGTAGAAATTTTTAGTCAAAGTATGAAAACTCTGTCAGATCGATGGTCGAACATCGGACGCTCGCTTTTGCTTGTGCCTTTTGCCGTCGTCTTTTTTGCTTTCCAGATCGTTCCCATGATATGGGTGCTCATCAATTCGTTCTGGGTTGAGGAAGATGTCGAGTGGGGACTTACAAACTACACCGAACTTATTGGCGATGCCTTTTATGCGCAGGCCTTTACCAATTCGCTGTGGTTGAGTTTCGGCAGTGCCTTTGTGGGACTACTGATTGCTTCTTTTGCTGCAGCCAGTCTCCAAAAGGTTCCCGGGACTTTGCGTAACGCGATGGTGAGTTTTACCAACATGACGAGTAATTTCTCGGGTGTTCCGCTTGCCTTTGCATTTATCATTATTTTGGGTTTCAACGGTGCCATCACTTTGCTGCTCAAGAAGTGGGGCATCATCGACAACTTCAATGTTTACGGGATTGAAGGGCTCTTTCTCATCTATACGTACTTTCAGATCCCGTTGGGTACCTTGCTTCTTTTCCCGGCCTTCGGTGCTTTGAAGCCGGAGTGGGAGGAGGCGGCGTTTACCATGGGCGCGAGTCGCCTCCAATACTGGTGCCGCGTGGCCATTCCGGTGATGTTGCCTGCGCTTGCCGGTACCTTTACGATTCTTTTTGCTAATGCCATGGGTGCTTATGCAAGCGCTTATGCTCTTACTGTCGGCAACTACAACCTCATCACAATCCGCATCGGTCAGCTTGTTGTGGGCGACATCTTCTTCCAGCCCAATCTGGCGGCGGCTCTGTCGGTGCTGCTGATTTTGATTTTAGGTTTTGTCACGGCGCTCTACCGTTTCTTGATCCGGAGGTCTTACCATGCCGCGTTTTAATCTGCAGGATAAAAGCCGCGGTTGGCAGCTCTACCACAAGACCGTGATCGGCGTGACGGCGCTCATTTTGTTACTTCCGATTGCAGCGACTGTGATTTACGCCTTTTCTTCGAGCTGGGGCGCGACCATTCTTCCTGACGGTCTCACGACGCGATGGTTTGAGCAATTGTTGTCTGACCCGCGCTTTATGGCGGCCATGGGCCGAAGCTTCTTCATTTGTCTGGCAACGCTTGCTTTTTCGACGCTCCTTGTGCTGCCTGCCGTATTTGCCGTCTTCTATTACTTCCCCAAGCTCAAGGACTTGATGGAAATTCTCATCATTTTGCCCTTTGCGGTGCCGCCCGTGGTGAGTTCCGTGGGGTTGCTGCAGATCTATGCCGGTGAACCTTTCGAGATTGTGGGAACGCCCTGGATTCTGGTGGGCACGTATTTCACCATCGCGGTACCGTTCATGTACCGATCGCTAGCCAACGGACTTGAAGGCATCAATCTTAAAGACTTGATTGACGCCGCGCATCTGCTTGGAGCCAGCACTTTTTCTGCCTTCATGCGCTGCATTTTGCCGAATCTCAATCGAGCGTTGCTGGCCTCGCTTTTCCTGAGCTTTTCGTTTTTGATGGGCGAATTTGTTTTTGCCAACATTCTCGTGGGTACACGCTTTGAAACGCTTCAGATTTATCTTTACACCAAGCGCATGACAAGCGGACATTTAAATGCGGCCATTGTGGCGACATATTTCTTCCTCACGCTGATTCTCACGTGGATTGCCATGTATCTGTCTCGTCCCAAGCGGGAGCGCAGCAAGGAAGCTTCCTGAAACACTACCTCGAGCTAACCGATACCGAACAAAGAAAGCAAGTCATGGAACAAGCAAACCACTATGTTGATGTGAAAGGCCTTAGCAAGCATTTCGGTGCGTCCAAGGTTTTCGAGGATCTTTCCTTTGCGATCGAAGAGGGAGAGTTCATTACGCTCTTGGGCCCTTCGGGATGCGGTAAATCAACGCTGCTGCGCTGTTTAGCCGGTCTCGAGACGCCGGACGAAGGCAGTATCTTTGTCAATGGTGAAGACATCACGCATGTCAAGCCGCAGAAACGCGGTATCGGCATGGTGTTTCAAAGTTACGCTCTGTTCCCCAATATGACGGCGGCTGAAAACATCGCCTTCGGCCTCAAAATGCAGGGGCTCGCCAAGAGCGAAATATTGCATCGCGTGGTGCAGGCTATTCGCACGGTCGAACTCACCAACAACGAGAAAAAGTATCCCAACCAGCTCTCAGGCGGACAGCGTCAGCGTGTCGCGCTTGCGCGCGCTTTGGTTGTCAAGCCCCGCATTCTGTTGTTAGACGAACCGCTTTCGGCGCTTGACGCGAGAATCCGCCGTAATCTGCGCGATGAAATCCGATCGATTCAACGTGAAATGCAGCTTACGACGATTTTCGTGACGCACGATCAGGAAGAAGCGATGACGATGAGCGATCGCATTTTTCTGATGAACAAGGGACAGTTTGTGCAGACAGGTACCCCCGAAGAGGTATATTTGTCTCCTGCATCCGAATTTGCCGCGCGTTTTATCGGTTCCTACAACCTTCTGAGCAAAGAGCAGGCGTCAGCGATCTTTGATGTGCAAGACAAAGGACTTTACGCCGTGCGACCGGAATCAATCTATGTGCAGGAGGAAGGCGGCATCTATCCGGGCACATGCTCAAGCCCGGTGCAGGGAACGGTGGTCTCACACCAGCTTCTCGGCAACGTTATTCGCTACCGCATCGCAGCACTTGGCACCGAACTCACTGTTGACGTGATGAACCGTTCAAGCAGCCGCCTTTATGCCCCGCAGACGGCGGTTCGACTCCTGTTCAATCTTGCCGAAATCAAACCGCTTGCTCACTGATTTCCATCAAAAAGCAAAAAACCTCACGGGTCACGTAAGACCTGTGAGGCTTCTGCCAGCCGAAACGGCGAATTGGTAGGCCCAGAAGGACTTGAACCTTCGACCAAGGGATTATGAGTCCCCTGCTCTAACCGACTGAGCTATGGGCCCGGTCGTTTGCGGATAAACCGAAAACGAGTGCGCCATTTTACTAAAAACTCGTCGAGTTTTGGGAAGTTTTTTTGCGATTTGCGATCAGATTTTGAAGACGTTTTCGCGATAAAACTTCATTTCGGCAATCGAGTCGTAGATGTCGCTCAAAGCTTCATGTTTGGAGGACTTCTGGTACTGACTCATAATAGCCGGATTCCAGCGACGTACGAGTTCTTTAATGGAACTCACGTCAATGCTGCGATAGTGGAAAAAGTCTTCCAGACGTGGCATCCAGCGAGCCATGAAACGGCGATCTTGACCGATGGTATTACCACACATTGGCGACTTGCCGGCGGGCACGAAGCGAGACCAATGCGCCAGGCAAATGTCCGTGGCTTCCTCTTCGGATATTGTGCTTTCCAACACGCGCTTTGTGAGGCCGCTCCGACCGTGCGTGGCGGTGTTCCAGCTGTCCATCGACTTCATGACAGCTTCGGACTGATGAATGGCAATAACCGGACCTTCGGCGAGAACGTTGAGTTGGGCGTCCGTGATGACAGATGCAATTTCGATGATACGGTTGACTTCGGGCTGCAGGCCCGTCATCTCCATGTCCAGCCAAATCAGATTGTTTTCGCTGTAGTGCGGGTCTTTTTCGATCGTTTCCGACATTTGTGCTCAGTAAGTGTAAAAAAAGCGCATTTCTTGCGCAACGCCATTAAGATTAATAGGTTATTGTATCCGCTTCGCCTCGTAATCGTTTTTTCATGACCGACATTGCGTCTGTTCTCAGTATTCTGTTTGTCCTTTTGATCGCCTTTTATGTTTGCGTTCATACGGCGCTCACCATTTCCGAGGTCAAAAGCGCCGAGGCGGGGGCCAATGTCGTGCCGGCCGCCTTTCGGCCTCGCGTCTCTTTAGCTGAACATCGTAAGGCGATTGATTACACGGGCGAAGTCATTCAAAGTGATCTTGTTGCCGCTTTGATTGGCGCGGGCATAGCATTGCTTTTGACTTTCGGCGGCGGTTTTACTGTGTTGCTTGCCGGTATCACGGCTTTGTGCGGGCAGGGGCTGGCCGCACACATCACGCTGGCGCTTTTAATCAGCTTCGTGTTGGCGCTTATTGATTTTCCGTTGTGTTGGTGGAAGGAGTTCCGCATCAATGAGCGATACGGTTTTGAGAAGACGCCGGCAAAACAATGGCTTGTCAAAGCGCTCAAGGAACTGATTCTGGGGTGGTGTTCGCTTGCGCCGGTTCTTGTAGCTGTGCTGGTTATCTGTGAAAGCGCCTCGTATCACTGGTGGTCGTTTGCGCTGATGCTGACGGCGGCTTGGTATATCTGGCGCATTGCGCTGGCCCCCAAAATCATCGGGTTCTCGGCTCAAGCCAAACCCCTGAGAGAAGGCTCGCTTAAGGAGCGACTTACGAAGCTTCTGCGGCGGTTGGAACTTGACAGTGCTGAGATCTATACCATGGCTCGTCCCAAGAGCTGGCGCCATGGCAACGCGATTTTCGTCAAACGCCGCGGTAAGTTCCGTCTGGTGATCTTCAATCATGTGCTGGCTCGTTTGACAGATGAAGAAATTTGTGCGGTTGCTGCCTGTGCTATCGGTCGCATCAATCGGTGCCATAACGCTGCGCGATTGTTTTTTTTCATCGGTCTGTCGACATTGTTTTGGTGGGGACTCGCATTTCTTTCAGAAAAGACGTGGTTTTACGCTTCGTTGAATATCGAACCATCGCTGGCGATTCCCAACGGTGCCATCAATCCGGGACTTCTTTTTGCAATTTGCATTGCAGTAGTTCCTGTGGTGCTTTATCCGGCTGTCTTTCTGGTACACGCTTTTACCCGTTTGCTCGACTACGACGAAGATGCCTACGCCGTAGCCCTGGTGGGCTCCAAGCCGTTGGTGCGCGCAATTGCCAAGTTGCACCGCGACTACCGCAATTCGCTTGTGCCCAATATTCTCTATTCGCTTGCTAATCATCGTCGTCCGCACGTGACCCATCGTATTCGTGCCGCTTTGCTAGTCGAACAGCGTGATCGTTTCAATCAGGCTTCGGCCGTTAACGATGAACGTCGTACACAGGCCACGCGCTTTAACATGGCGCTCGAACGCCGCCGCAAGCTGCGTGATGAAAAGCTTGATGCTCGGTTACGCCGCAAAAGCGAGATTTTGCGCGAGGCCAGTGCTTTGCGTCATCGCGATTTTTCTATGCAGCAGGCATAAGTTATGGCTCGTCAGCGAAAGGTCACACAGCAAACGGTTGCCGATGGTTCGCGACTCACCGGATGCGTCACGCGTACGCACGGTCGTCACCATTACGTCACGACAGAAGATGGCAATATTTATGAAGCTCATCGTCGCGGCAAAAAGTCAGACGTGGTGGTAGGCGACATTGTGACCTGCTCGCAACCATCTGGTGGTGTTGTGGCTATAGAAAGCATCGAGCCGCGTGTCAATTTGCTTTACCGAAGTGATGAGTGGCGCATCAAGGAGCTTGCAAGCAACCTGACTTTAGTTGCTTGCGTCTTTGCCTCCCGTCCGACTTTCAATCCGAAGTTTGTCTGGAAGGCGATTGTGGCGGCGCAGGCGGCTGATATTCCGGTGCTGGTGATTCGCAACAAAGCCGATCTGGCCGACAAGGCGAAAGAGGCGGAAGATTTTTTGTCCTCACTTCAGCTTTTAGGTGTGCATACGCTCAGTGTTTCGGCACTGAGTGACCCGGAAAACGCTCGTAAGCTATTGTCAAAGAAATTTGCCGGCGAGCGTGTTCTTTTGATGGGACAGTCCGGTATGGGCAAGAGCACTATTCTTAACGTGCTTTGCCCCGAGGCGCAGGCCCGCACGCAGGAATTTTCCGAAGCGCTCGATTTGGGCAAGCAAACCACCACCAACACGACGCTCTACAGTGCCGTGTTCGAAGGTAAAGAAAGCGCGCTCATCGATAGTCCGGGGTTTCAGGAATTTGGACTTGCGCATCTCACCAAGATTGATGTTTTGCGCGCCATGCCGGATATTGCCGATTGTGTGGACGGTTGCCGCTTCTACAACTGTACGCACACTTCTGAGCCCGGCTGCTCCGTGAAAGCTGCGCTTGCAGAAGGGCGTATCCAACCCGAACGCTACGCTTTCTACTGCGAGCTTGTCGCTGCGTGCGAAAAATAGGCTCATAACCTTTTCGACCTCTTTTTGCGATCTTTTTCGACAGCGACGGTCGTTGACGCACACGACTGTACGATGCTCGCAATAGAAATAAAAAGAAGAAGAGGCCAATCGGATATGGCACGCAGGACGTCACTTAGCAAACTGTACAGCACATCTCAAAAAACATTCGACCTCTGGATGTTGCGTTTGCTTTATCGTGCCGATGTCAGGACAGACATCGATACGTGCAGTTTCGGCGACAGCGATGAATTCGGCTGCTGTTTCTGGTTCAAGCCGGGGGATTTGACTGCCGTAGAACGACAAAGCAGATTTTGGCGTTGTGCTTCGCCGAAGACTTTGTCGCTCGCCTAGAGGAAGAACTCAAGGTCAAAGGGGCCGTTGGCTCGAAAAAATCCTCTTCTGCTAAGAGATTGACTCGATAAGCACTTTCTCGACGAAGCGAATGCCAGCAATTTCTTTCCATGCGGCAGCCCAGCCGTCGAGTAGAACGGTGTCGTCCATAATCGCTGTCAGACGCCAGGCGCCATCTGGCAATTCCTCAAGGGTTTGGGTTCGATTAAAGGGAGTTTCTTCAAGAATCGTCTTGGTGGCGGGGTTTGTGAATTCCACGGTGAAACGAACCTTGCGGCCGTTGCTGTAGTTGACGTGCCGCTGAGAGATGTATTCCTGCAGCCTGAAGTTCTTCGGCCGATCGGCCGGGAAGTCGAGCACTTCAACCGTTTTGATGCGGTGCAGGGCCAGATGACGGATGTCGTCATAACCATCGAACTTGCAGATCAGGTAGAGACGGTGCTCTTGCTGAACAAGCCCCAGCGGGGAAACGGTGTGTTTCTTACATTCGCCGTTGACGTTTTGATACTCAATGTCAAGCTTAGAGTCGCGATAAAGACCTTCGCTAACACCTTCGAAGATACGTGTGAGAATCCTAGGCGGCATCAGCGAGATCGAGTCGGGGACGAATGCGACCTTTTGCATCCAGGCGCTTTGTCGGGCGGAGGTGCCTTCTTCCTTGAGTGATCGTCTGGCGGAGTCAAACAGGGGCGCCAGAGTCTTCATGATAGAGCTGGGCAGTTGATATTTGAGGTGTTCTTCGGCCAGACGAAGCAGGAGACTCTCGGGAGCCCGCAGTTTGTCCGCTGCCAAATCCGAGTCGGGCATACGGCGGCGATAGCCGTAGGGTTTCCCGGAGGTGTTGCATTCCACATACAAATCGTCGCATTTGTGGATGTCGCGCAAAATACGTTGCAGACGACGAGGTTCGACGCTGTAGCCTAATTCTTCAAGCGCCTGTTTGATTTCCGTGGTGGAGATCCATTTGTTGCGGGGAATGAGCCTAAGGATGGTGATGACGAAAAGAGCATCCCGGCTTGCGGATTCAATAATGGCCATGACAAACGCCTCCGGAGTTTTGATGCCCCAAAGTCTAGCGCATGCCCAGTTGTTGCGACAATAATTGACGGACGTTTGGAGCTGGTCAGGATCCAACCGCTTGGGTGTCTTCGCGAGAGTGTTTGATAAGACGCCCGAGCAGGAAAGCTAGCAAAACCGTGATCGTCAGAAGTACCGGTACGGCGCAAAGGGCGGTGTGCAGCCCGAAGTGTTCGGCAGAAAGGCCGAAGGCGGGGGGTGCAAACAAAAGTCCGGCATAAGCGAGAAGCGAAACGAGCGATGTGGCGCGGGCGGTGGAAACACCTTTGATGGCACCGGCGCGGCTAAAGGCAATCGGCACGATCGGGGCTTGGCCCAGTCCCATCATTGCGTAGCCGATCAGGCAGATGGACCAGCTTGAGGAAGAGAGTACCGTCAGCATGCCGGCAAGCGCAAGCGTTGCGCCCGCCGTGCTGACCAAAAAGTCACCGAAATTGTTGCGCAGACGATCGGCAACCAGGCGGCACATGAGCGAACAGATGGAAAAGCCGGCGAAAACCAAAGCGGCGATTGACTCGGGAGCGGCTTTTTCCTGATGAAGATAGAGACTTCCCCATTCGCCGACGCTGCCTTCGGAAACATAACAGCATACACACAGCAACCCGCAGACCCAAACCAGAAACGGCAGGCGCTTTTTAGGTTCGACCGATACCAAAGGCGATGATTCGGATCTTTCTGGTTTTTCGAGGTTCCCTGTGACCAATCGCGGCTCAGCCCACCAGAGCATGCCGGCCATGACGGCAACAGGTAAGACAAAATTCACCCAGACGCCAAAATTTGTGGCGGCAAAGATCGAGCCAGCACATGCCGCAGCGGCGGCACCGATGTTGTAGCCTGCGTGCAGGATGTTCATGGAACTCTTTTTGTAGGCGCGTTCGACTTCGACGCCTTGCACGTTCATGGTGACGTCGCACAAGCCCATGCAGATGCCCAGCAGCGCCATCGCGATGCCGAAGAACCACACTGAAGATGAAAAGGACACCAAAACGACGAACACCATGCAGGCGAGACTCGAAGCAAGAAGCGTCGTTTTGGCGGAGATTTTTGCGATCAAACGCGGCGCAAATGCCAGACCGATCAATGCCGATAATCCGAAGCAAAGCAGAATGATGCCGAGTTCACCTTCCGTTGCCCCCGTCATGTTCTTAAGAGCAGGCATGCGCGAGGTGACAAGACCGTAGGCCAGGCCCGGCGCCATGAAGTAGAACATGCAGGCCAGGCGTGCGGAGGCGTAGGAGAGGTAGGGATTCTGCATAACGGAAAGCAGTTAGACAAGAAATTCTCGCGCCAGAATCGAAAAGGCGCTCACAACCATCAGCGCAACCAGCACGTTGCGAAACATTGTGTCGGTGAGTCGACGAAAAGTAGCAACTCCCAGGCGAGAAAAAATGAGCGTGACGGGAAAGGCGATTGCGGTAAAGATCCAGGTCATAAGCGAGACATGACCCGCAGCGAGATACCAAATGAAGGCCAACGTCAAAATAACGACGTTGTAAGGACGCAAAACGGCACTCGTCTGAAACTTGTCCCAAGGTTGCAAAGCACACCACATTGTGGGAACAACGCCCGATAGAGAAGCCGCGCCGCCCATGACGCCACCTGTGAATCCGGCCAGTCCGTCGCAAAATGGACGCTCTTTGGTAAACGCTTTGGCAAGCTGTCCGCGTAGCAGGAAAAACGCCGTATAAAAGAGCATGAAAAAGGCGACAGCGAGTTTCAAATGCGCGGCGTCGATCCAATTGAGAAGCCACGCTCCCACCGGCAAACCGATCAATGCGGGAACCAGAAAGCGGGGCAGACGATGCAGCCCCGTCTTGACGCCTTGTCGTGTGAGCCAGAGACTTTGCACGCCGCTTACAACGCTCATAGCTGCCACAACCGGGACGGCTTCTTCCACACTCATCACCTGCAGCCAGATACCGAGACTCATCAGTCCGGTTCCAAAACCCGCCAAACCGTTGACGTAGCCGCCCAAAGCGGCACCTGCAGCTAAATAGAGCAAGAGTTCAAGCGTTATGTTTTCCATGGCGCGTCACTGCCTGCAAGATTGTCCGTTGCGTCGAGATCCTCTAGGAGAGTTCCTTTTCAGGCCAGCGACACAGATCCGAGATCGGACACTTCGAACATTGAGGCTTTCGGGCCGTACAGCAGTATCGGCCATGCAGCAAAATCCAGTGATGCGCTCCCAGTCGGAACTCTTCGGGCAATAATTTCTCGAGTTTATCACTGCATTCGTTGGCTGTTTTGGCTTGAACGAGACCGGTGCGTTGACATACGCGAAATATATGTGTATCAACCGGAATGAAAGGTTTGTTAAAGGCGACGTTCAAAACCACTTTGGCCGTTTTTTCACCAACGCCGGGTAGTGACGTGAGTTCCTTCAATGTTTGGGGCACTTCACCGTCGAAGCGCTCGAGCAAAGCTTTTGCAATACCCACGGCGTGCTTTGCTTTATTGCGGTATAGGCCGATGGTCTTGATGAAAGGCTCGATTTCTTCGGGAGTTTTTTGCGCCATCGTCGCTGCGTCGGGCATCGCGGCAAAAAGAGCGGGTGTAGCCAGATTGACGCTTTTATCGGTGGCTTGCGCCGAGAGCATCACGGCGATCAGAAGCTCGAAGGCGTTTTTGTGATTGAGTTCACTCTCAGGCTCGGGGCGTTCGGCCTTGAGCCGCTCCATGATTTGACGACGAGTTTGTGCGTTCACAGCTGGACCTCACGATTTCTTGAGAGATTTGGCCTTCAAAAGTGCTTGCATGAGCACGGCGCTCTTGTTGTCGGTTGCTTTTTCCAGTTGCGCGCGGCGTTGCTCGGCACTTGCCTTTCGGCGAGCGTTGGTGCGCTCATAGTCGGCTTTTGCGCGAGCAGCGTCTTCAGTTGTCCAAACATGTCCGTTTTCGATCATTTCAACCGCGTTGACAGGGCACGCGCACACGCACAGACCGCAGCCCGTGCAAGAGGATTCGATGACGGCAAAAAGATGCTTGGGCAGTCCTGAAACGGCCCCAACGGGGCAGGCGCTGTGGCAGAGGCGGCATCCAATGCAACGTTTGGGATCAATGCGGGCCACGGCAAAGGGCAGTTCCCGTCCATATTCCGAATCAATCTCGAGAGCTGGATGTCCTGTAAGTGCGGCAAGCTTTTCGACGCCTTTTTTTCCGCCTGGTGCACAGCGGTTGATTTCAGCTCGGTCCTCGGCAATGGCGCGGGCGTACTGCGCGCATCCGTCAAAGCCGCATTGGCGGCATTGGGTTTGGGGCAAAAGACGGCAAAGCGCCTCAGCGAGGCGCTCTGTGGTGTTTGGTTCAGACATCGCAAACATCGGAAGAAGAAGCTGCCGATATTCGCGTGTTTGGAAATCGGCAGCAGGCAAGAATCAGAGCCAGAAGTTTTCGGCGAGAAGCTGTCCGGGTTCGCCGTTTCTCGGACTGACGATGCCGCGGGCACGCATACTGGCTCGAACAGCCTTGACCATGGCGGGGTTGCCGCACAGCATCACACGGCTTGCTTGCGGCGTGAGCTTGGCTTCCGCCGTGGCTTCGAGCAAACCACTTTCGAGAGCATCGGGAATGCGGACATCAATCACGGCGCCTTCGTCACGCGTGACGGATGCCATGACGCGCAATTTGGGTTGCAGTTTCAGCACATGTTGCAGATATTGCGTTTCGTTCCAATTGCGCACGCCGTGAACCAGGAAGACGCGCTCGTATTTGTCCATGATCGAGTCGTCGGAAACGATAGCCACGAAAGGTGCCACGCCTGTCCCCGTAGAAAGCAGCCACAGATCGCGGCCGCCCGGCTGCAGTCGCGACTCAATCAGCATACCGTTCATTTCGGTATCAAGAAGAATTGTTTCACCGACCTTGAGGTTGCACAGGCGCGGACTGACCGCACCGCCCTTGACGCGGGCAATAAAGAAGTCCAGCGTGTCTGCACCTGCTTTGCTGGCAATCGAGTAGCAGCGCCACTGCGGTTCGTTCGTCGAGGGCATCGCGATGCGAGCAAACTGACCGGTGACCCATTGACAACCTTCAGGCACGGCCAATTTCAGATGCGTGACGTTGTCGGCAACGGCTTGCGCGTGCACAACTTTGGTTTGGCAAATCGCCATAGTGCAACTCCTCAGCTGGGAAAAAAGTCTTTGCGACTGAGAAAAGATTAACGCTTCAGGTACTGGCGTTTATTGGGAACGTTGACCCATTCGTCAGCATCGTCCGGATAGGGCTTCTTGCGGGTGATTGACGGCCACTGGTGTGAGAGTTCGGCGTTTATCTGAATGAAATCGAGCTGGTCAGCAGGAACGTCTTCTTCAGCAAAAATGGCGCCTTCGGGGCATTCAGGTACGCACACGGCACAGTCAATGCATTCGTCGGGATCGATGGCCAGGAAGTTGGGGCCTTCGTGGAAGCAGTCAACCGGACAGACGTCCACACAGTCGGTGCGCTTGCAGTTGATGCAGGCTTCGCAAACAACGTGAGTCATTTTCTTTCGTATCTCGTATGGGTTTAGAAATTCGGTTCAATTCATCCGCAGCGCGCGTGAGCCGGTGGCTCAATCTTCGAGTGCGCGGACTGGCGCAAAAGACCAACAAATTGAATCGAGTATTGTAGCGAAAAGTTTTTTTGGCGAGAAACACCGAAAAGGACGACTTTGCTTCTTTCCTAGCATTCAGAGCACAAGTGCGCGGTAAAGCAAAAACGCTGCCAGCAGCAGGAAGACGACGCCTGAAATGCAATTGATCACGCGAGGCCCCCGCGGTCCGCTCAAAAAGACGCGGGCGTGGGCTGCCAAAATCGCATAGGCCATCATCATCACGAAAACGATCAGGGCGTAGATGGCAATCATTACCGCTGATTGCACAACGTAGGAAAGCGTCGGATCAATGAAGGACGGCAGCACAGTAAGACCGAAAATGATGGGTTGCGGGTTGGCCGCAGAGATCGCCGCACATTTTATGAACTGCGAAAAGCCGCTTTCGGTTTGTTCGTCACTGCGGCCAATGAGGGAGGCATGCGAAGGTTTCTTAAGAATCGATCTCACGCCGAGATATACCAGAAAGGCTGCGCCGATGAGCTGAATTACCGAAAAAGCTGCCGGATGCGTTGCGAGCACGGCACCGGTGCCGGAAAGAGCGATCACGAAAAGAAAAGCAATGCCGATAGCAATTCCCAAACATCCTGGTATGGCCTTTTGCCATCCCAGGGAGAGCCCAAGATTAACGGCCATAACGGCACCGATGCCGGGCGTGGCAATGTTGGCAAAGCTTGTGACTAGAAACAGCGTGAAAAGCGGCGACATGACAAAACAACCGGCCGGATCTATTCCCGAAGTTTAGTGCTTGCGGCGGTAGATGCAGAAAGTGAGCGCCGGGCGCTTGTCGTTGGCGGGCAATTCCGAGAGAACTTCGCGATTCCATTCTTCAAGGCTCAAAGGACCGAAGAAGGCGTCACCCGGGTACTCAGCTTGAATTTCCGTAATCCAGCAGGTGTCAACCGACTGCAGCGCTTGAGCGTAGATTTGCGCGCCGCCGATTACAAATGCCAGTTCACTGTCCAGGACCATGGCGGCAGCCTCTTCAAGAGATGTCGCCGTGAGGCATCCTTCGGGGCGGTAGTCGGGATTGCGGCTGATGACGATGTTTTTGCGTCCGGGCAGGGGACGGCCGATTGATTCGTGCGTGACACGTCCCATGATGACGGGGTGCCCCATGGTGACTTCCTTGAAATGCTTGAGATCTTCAGGAAGGCGCCAGGGCATATTGCCAGCAAGTCCGATCGTACCGTTTTGCGCGTGAGCAACGATGATTGCAAGTTGAGCCATAGTGTTGTCGAAAAAAATTTTGTTCGTCGAAGTACGGTAATCAACGAGGCGAAATCTAACAAATTTCACCGGGAAAAATCGTGGTAGAGTCGAAACCGCGTGCCGACGGCGACGAGCCTAAAGACAAAACACATCGATAAGGATCGAACACAAATGATGAAAGCCGCAACCAAGCAAACAATCAAAGCTGTTGTAGACGAGGCCTGGCAGGGCGGAGCTCTTAACGAACTCAAAAACTACGTTCGCATGCCGTGCAAATCGAAGGATTTCGATGTCGATTGGGAAGCCAACGGTTTTCTGTTGCAGGTCTGCCGCAACGCGGCTGCTTGGGGACGGCGTTTGTTTCCTGAAGCTGTTTTTGAGATTTTGACCGAACCCGGCCGTACGCCGGCGCTTTTCTTTGACATTCCGGCAAGTGGTAAAGATAACGAAAAGGCCGTTTTTTTCTACGGTCATTTCGACAAGCAGCCTGAAGGGGAAGGCTGGAGCATAAACCGTAAGCCTTTTGAGCCGACGTTGGAAGGTGACCGTCTTTATGGGCGCGGCGCGGCGGACGACGGTTACAACTTCTACGCGGCAATGGTGGCGCTTTTGTCACTTCGAGGGGCAGGAGTTCCTCACAGTCGTGTCGTGGGACTCTACGAGACGGACGAAGAATGCGGTTCGCGAGATTTTGAGTATTGGATGCAAATCTGCCGCGGGCGGTATGAAAGTGTGGGCTTGGTCGTGGTCATGGATTGCGGCGGCGCTGACTATGAACATCTCTGGTCCACGGTAAGTTTTCGCGGCGCGGCGGTTTTGACGCTCAATGTTCGAGTCGCCGAGCACGGCATGCACTCGGGACTTGTTTCGGGTATTGCGCCGAGTTCCTTCATGATCGCACGCGCACTGCTTGATCGCATTGAAAATGCACAGACAGGAGAAATGACGGCTGAGGCGCTTAACGTCGAAATTCCGCCTGTTCGTCTTGAGCAGATGAAGCGTTATGCCGAAACGGTTGGCGAAGGTGTTTTTGCAGATATTCCGTGGGCCGGCGGCACGCATGCAAGAAGTTCGGATCCGTTTGAGACGGTGGTGATGAACACATGGAAGCCGCAACTGTGCGTGACGGGTGCCGAGGGGATACCTCTCGTGGAAAGTGCCGGCAATGTGTTGCGTGCTTACACGAAGTTAAAGCTCTCTGTGCGACTGCCGCCTACGGCTGACGGAGCACGGGCGCTTGAGTGGTTAACTGAAACGCTGACCGCTAAGCCGATGTTCGGGTGCCGTGTGACAGAGGAGAATGCGCATGCCGAAGGCGGATGGAACGCACCGCAGGAAACGTCTCGATTCAAGCAGGCTGTTGCCGAGGCAGCACAAGACTGTTTCGGCTCGGACCCGGTCTATTGCGGCTGTGGAGGATCGATCGGCATTCTGCCGCTCTTTGATAAGTTCTTCGGTTCGCCGCAATACCTGCTCACAGGAGTTCTTGGACCGGAATCCAACGCGCACGGGCCCAACGAGATGCTGAGACTTGACTATCTCAAGAAACTCACGCGGGCCGTGGCGCAAATCATCGCGGCTGTCTGAATGACTCTGAGGTTCAGACAGCGATCGGAGCCTTGATATGCGGCCAGGGATCGTAGCCTTCGATTACGAAGTCTTCGAACTTGTAGTCGAAGATGGATGCGGGCTTGCGACAAATCACCAGCTTAGGATAGGCGCGCGGCGTGCGCGAAAGCTGCAGTTCGACTTGCTCGAAGTGGTTTTTGTAGATGTGGCAGTCGCCGCCTGTCCAGACGAAGTCGCCGACGTCCAAATCACACTGCTGAGCAATCATGTGCGTCAGCAATGAGTAGCTGGCAATGTTAAAAGGCACGCCAAGGAAAATGTCGCAGCTACGCTGATAGAGTTGACAGGAGAGTTTGCCGTTTGCCACATAGAACTGAAAGAGACAGTGGCATGGCGGCAAGGCCATCTTGTCGACTTCGGCCGGATTCCATGCTACAACCAGATGACGGCGGCTGTCGGGATTCCTTTTGATGCCTTCGACCAGATTCGTAATCTGGTCGATTTTGCGGCCGTCGGCAGCCGGCCAGCTGCGCCATTGTACTCCGTAGACAGGGCCCAGATCTCCGTTTTCATCGGCCCACTCATCCCAGATCGACACGCCGTTGTCGTGCAGATATTTGATGTTGCTCGAGCCCGAAAGAAACCAGAGTAGCTCATGGACGATGGAGCGGATGTGAAGCTTTTTGGTTGTGACAAGGGGAAAGCCCTCGGCAAGATTGAATCGCATCTGATAACCGAATACGGAACGCGTACCGACACCGGTACGGTCGTTTTTGTCGACACCTGTTTTGTAGACGTGTTCGAGAAGCGTTTCGTATTGATTGCTGGGCATGGTTCAATCCTTGCAAATCCGGCTTGTTTGACTTCAAACCTCCGGCTGATCGTGTTATTTCAAAGCACGAGGAACAGTGGGTTCCTCAAACAAAAAGCGCAGGACTCTTTGACGAAAATCCTGCGCCCGAGAGTTTACCGCGTAAGCGGTCAGTTCATACTTGGAAAGTGAGCGAAGTTCTGGAAAATCAGCGTCAGGTGATAAAACACGGGCGCAGCGAACGTAAGCGGTGCCAGGCGTTCGATGATGCCTCGTCCGATATAAAACTCACTTTCCCAGGACTTGGAGCCGAGACTGCGCTTCACGGAACTGATGACCATGTCGCCCATTATGCAGGAAAGCACGATTGCCAGCGCGTAAAGAGCCGTTTGAAGGATCGAGAAAGGCGTGAGCCAATAAAGAGCGATGCCTGCAATCACTGCGAGACACGAGCCGACAGTCAGGCCTTTAACGGTCTTGTTCGGGTTCATCTTGAGCGCTTTGCCGCCTAAGGCAGAACTTGCGAGCACCGAAAAGAGGTCAGCGAGAAACACGATGATAAGGAAGAAAAGCAGCATCAATTCACCCGATGTCTTGCGGCTTTCAAAATCAAGCGTGGCGATGGCAGGCGCGTGACTGACGCAAAAGACGCAGATCATCAAACCCCACTGAACTTTTGCAACGCGCTCCAGATAGCGCTCTGTGTCATGGCTCATGGCGGCGATCACAGGCAACACCAGGAAGAGGTATACCGGAATAAAGAGCGTAAAGACGTGAGTTAGGTTGAAATACACCAATGCATACTGCGCTGGGATGGCCAGGTAAAACGCCACAACCAACACCCAATGGTCGGTGTGTCGAATCGGAGTCAATGCGATGAACTCTCTTAGCAGGAAAAAGGAGAAGATCGCAAAGAGCACGACCAGCGAAGCCATGCCCCACCACCATGCCACCGTAAAGACGATGATCAGCCACCACCCCATGCGCACGCGCGAGTTGGCGACGGCCAGACGGCGAACGGCTTCGGGTGTAGCGGCGCGTCCCTGCGCCCACAGCCCGTAGATGGTGCCTGCGCCTTGTAGGACAATGAGCGTGGCCAGAATGATCAGATAGCCTTCCTGGAGGCTGATACCGAGTCGCATCATTTTTTTGCCTCCTTTACTGCTGTTGCGCGAGGTCGATCACGGCCTGGCGAGCGCGGGTGAGGAACACTTCCTTGGGATCTTCGGGGCTGTGTTCAAGCGGAGCGCCGAAGTGGACGGAACAGATGGTGGGCACCGGAATGTATACGCCTTTGGGCATAGCGCGGTGCAGGTTTTCGATGTATACCGGGATGAGTTCGACTTCGGGAAACTCACGCATCAGACGCCAGATGCCGCTTTTGAATTCGCTTGGCAACGGTTGCGGACGACGGGTGCCTTCCGGGAAGATGATGAGCGAATCACCGGCGCGCAAAGCTTCCTTCAAGGGACCGAGTGGATCAGCGTGTTCGGTGCGCTTGCGATCAATGAGCACGACGTTCAATTCTTTCATGGCGATGCGCTTGCGAAAGAGGCCGTGATCCCAATAGTCCTTGGCGGCGACCGGGCGCGTATGACGGCGCAGGATGCTCGGCAACGAAGTCCAGATCACGATCGTATCAAGGTGACTGGTGTGATTGGCGAAATAAATGCGTTGGCGCTTTGAGGGCTTGCAGCCTTCCCACTGAGGATAGGCGCCGACCAGAAGTCGGGTGAGCCACACAATGGGCGTCATCAACTGAAACTGAAACACTTCTCGTACCTTGTTTTCTGGGGACGTCAAGATGCAGCCCGCTCGAAATGAGCGCGCCGCTTTTATCGAAATTATGCCGCGAGAGCGCTCGTTGCGCTGTCAAAAGGATGCAAGCGCACGTAACACGACAGCATTTTGTTGGAATTTCTCGTTTTCCCGCCTCGGGTTCCCATTGTGTATCGGATATTGACTACTTCCTTTTGCTGATGCTGAAAACAAAAGGTGTGTCTAAAATGCAACGACTCTTTTCGGCCCGATCTGCTGAGTTTGCCGACAGACAAGAAAAGATAATTTTTGATCGCGGCCGCGTTGTTTTGTTTACGAGTGTCGAGATGCTTTCAAGAGTTCTTATTTTTCTTTTTGGCCTGATCGTGCTCTCACTGGGCATCGCCACCGTGACCCATGCAGGACTCGGTACCGGTACTGTGAGTTCCGCTGCTATTGTTCTGAGTCGCCAAACCGGACTTTCCATGGGCTTGTTTGTGTTTCTCACGAACGTTTTCTTTTTTGTGCTTCAGTGTCTGGTTGACCCGAAGAATCTTCTGATCAAAGCAGTGAAGCAATTGCCCGTTTGCGCCTTTTTCGGTGCGGTGTTTGACGTTGCCATGTGGCTCACGAGCTTTATGGATCCCACCAACTACGGCTGGGCTTTCATGCAGGTTTTCTTGGGTACGTGTCTTACCGGGCTCGGTGTTTCGGCGATGGTCTTTGCCCGTTTGCTGGTGTTGCCGCCGGAAGGTTTTGTGATCGCTGTCATGCATCGCTTCGGCGGATCGTTCGGCACAATCCGCACGACAGTCGACGTGTTTTTTGTGACAGTGTCCGTCATGATGAGTTTGTTCTTTTTCGGTACGGTCTACGGTGTTCGCGAAGGAACGCTGATTTCCGCGCTTTTTGCGGGACGTATGGCCAACGGATTTCTCAGAAGATGGGGGCGGCTGTTTCCGCAGCACCGTCCGATTGATTGACGCGACAAAAAATTTTGTGAGGGACGTGCAAAAACGCCAATCTTTTGTTAAGATGCGCCCCTCAAAATATGACAACGACCCGCACGGAAGGGTGGCAGAGTGGTCGAATGCGCCGGACTCGAAATCCGGTATACGGTTATACCGTATCGTGGGTTCAAATCCCACCCCTTCCGCCATTGATGCATAAACCCTTGATTTTCAAGGGTTTTTTGTTATCTACGGTGGTCGCCTGTCATCAATTGACGCATGCAGCAAAAGAACACCTCTGTGCCCTTGTCAATAATGAACAACACCTGTTGATGTCGGGAATGGCCAGACCAGGGCTTTATAATTTCGCGGAAACAAACAGTTTCCGATCGAGGTCCGAAAGAAACACAGAGTTATGAACGTTTGCTGAGCAGAAGTGACGGTCGAACCCGCTTTCAGCAAACATAGTGCCATACGAGGAGCATTAGAAAAGATGGCTAGCGCAATCAATGAACAGGTTCTTAACACGTTTTTAGCGGCTCACGCCCGCTTGGCGACCGCTATGAAAGGAATTTCCGGTCAGCTTGGCGGCAAAACGCCGAAGGTTTCTCAGAAGGATTTCCAGGAGCTCATTGATTCGGGCGCTGATCTTCTGAAGGAATCGGTGAAACTTGCTGTTTTGCTTGGTGTCAAGCTTGAAGCTTCCGAAGAGAAGAAGACTGCGGCTAAGAAGACGACTGCAAAGAAGGCAGTTGCCAAGAAGGAAGAAGCGGCTGTTGAAGAAGAGGTTGAAGAGACCCACGCCAAGAAGGCGACGCGCAAGTCAGTTGCCAAGACTGAAGAGGTAGCCGAAGAAGAGAAGAAGCCTGCCGCTCGCAAGACGACGGCGAAGAAGGCGACGACCAAGAAGGCTGCTGAGAAGGAAGAACCGAGCGAAGAACCTCAAAAGCCTGCTCGCAAGACCACGACGCGTAAGACGACGGCCAAGAAGTAATCTCCGATCCGTCGATCATTGGATGGACTCGCGGTTTCGACCCATTTGGCTGTCGAGGCCGCGATTGTTTTTGACAGCGATGAGTTTTCAGAAATCTCTTCCTCAGGCAGGTGTCAGTGCGCCGCATTTTTTGGCCGCACGAGCCGGACGTCAGATTCTTGAAGCGGGCGGCACGGCGCTCGAAGCGGCGGTTGCGACGGCCGCAAGCTTGACCGTCGTGTATCCGCACATGAATTCTATTGGCGGCGACAGTTTTTGGTTGATCAAGAAAAAAGGGGAGGCCCCCGTCGGGGTACTTGCCTGCGGACAAGCTGCCGAACGAGCTTCTGTGGATTTCTACGAGACTCGCGGCCTGGCTGCAGTGCCGCCTAGAGGTGCATTTGCCGCTGTCACTGTTCCGGGAACCATTCGTGGCTGGCAGGCACTCTTGAGCCTTTCCGGCCATCCGAGGCGCTTGACGCTCAAGGATATTTTGGCGCCGGCCATTGAATCTGCAGCCAACGGTTTTCCGGTTTCTGCGAGCCAAGAACGAACGACGATGGTTTCTGTGGACGGACTCAGGGACTGTCCGGGTTTTGCCGAAGTTTTTCTTGATGAAGGCAAACTGCCGTTGAAGGCGGGCGTTATTTTGCGTCAGACGGCGCTTGCCCGAACACTGCAACAACTTGCTGATGTCGGATTGGATGACTTTTACTCGGGAGAGGTCTGTGTGCAGATGGGCCGAGAGCTGGCTAGTGAGGGCAGTCTGCTGGAGTCATCTGACTTTAAAGCCTGCCGAGCTCGAATCGTTAAGCCCTTGCATTTGAGAGCATTTGGTCAAGATTTTTACAATCTCCCGGAACCCACGCAGGGAGTGTCCTCTCTGGCAATTCTGGGGTTGATGGAAAGATTCGGTCCCAACCCAGATGATACGACGGCATTTGTGCATGCGGCAGTTGAAGCGACGAAATTTGCTTTTGCCTGGCGCAATAAGCATCTGGGAGATCCGCGCGCAATGACACGCTCGCCCCAGGACTTTCTGTCCGCACAATCGCTGGACACTCTTGCGAAGTCCTTTGATCCCGATAAGGCATGCCGTTTTGATGAACAGCAGGCCATGGGGGACACGGTTTGGTTTGGCGTTGCCGACAAGGACGGGACGGTGGTGAGTTGTATCCAGAGTGTCTATTGGGAGTACGGCAGTGGCCTTGTTCTTAAAGAAACGGGTGTGACTATGCAGAATCGAGGTTGCGCTTTTAGTTTTGACGAGACAAGTCCCAACTGTTTGCGTCCGGGAGCATTACCGTTTCATACGCTCAATCCGGCGATGGTGGTCACAAATGATGATCGTGTCATTGCCTACGGAACAATGGGCGGAGAAGGGCAGCCTCAAACGCAGGCCGCGGTCATTCTCCGGCATCTTGCCGGTATGCCCTTGACCCAAGCGATTGCTGAACCTCGATGGCTCATCGGCAGAACGTGGGGAGACAATACGGCGAAGTTACGTCTGGAGCCTCGTTTTGATCCGAGCGTTGTTAAAGCCCTGTCGGAGCGAGGACATGATGTGGAAGTTCTTTCCGAAGCTTTCAGTGACACGATGGGGCACGCCGGAGCGGTCAGCAAAGCTGCCGACGGCTCTGTCTCAGGATCCTCGGATCCCCGATGCGACGGCTGTTTTGAGGCAATTTGAGCTTTTTGCAAGAAATTTTCAAAAAAGACTTGCATAAGTCGAAACCAGGCGATACAATGCGCCCCGCTTCGCAGAAAAGCGAGGCGGAAATATCTGAGATGTGCGCCAGTAGCTCAGTTGGATAGAGTACCTGGCTACGAACCAGGGGGTCGTGGGTTCGAATCCTGCCTGGCGCACCATCCGCACAAGAGAGGCTTCCGAAATCGGGAGCTTTCTTTTTGCCTTCAGCTTTCGTAAGTTGTTGATTTTATTGAATAAATCAATTAACAAAAAGATTTGAAGACAGATTTTTTGCGGTTTCGGTGTCTTTATCTGTTTCCCTTGGTTTAGCCGGGAATAAACGAGGTAACTGAACTTCGATATTCCCAAACAGGGGAAACCATCGTCGCATCGCGGCTGGTTTTTAGTAAGATTCCAACCGCTGATAACGAAGACGTCGGCAATCCGAGCAACGGATCGAAGAAAGAACAGTTCGACGCTTCATTGAGTACCTGACATTCCGGTACTGCGCAATTGGAGTTCCAGATTACTTTGACGACTGCATACGCAGACAGTGTCGGCAAAGCAAAAGAAATTTTTTCCAACCGTGTCGAATTCGATTTTGCTAACCTACGCTTCAAAAGCGTAGCGGCGAGCACAGGACTTTCGTATTGCGGTCGAATTCAGAACACGATCAACACGAAACGACTCAACCGTGGCAGACACATTGCAACCGTGTTACGTCATTGAAGCGGCGCTTCTGACGAGTCCTCAGCCTTTGACGCTTGAGGATCTCTCGCGTCTGTTCGCCGGACGCCTCACGCAGACGGAACTGCTTGAGGCTATGAATATGCTTTCCGAACACTGGAAAGAACGCGGCCTGCGTTTGGTTGAATCTGCAAGCGGCTGGGGGTTTGTAACGTCAACGGCTGTGGGTGAGTATTTGTTGCGCATGAGCGATCAGAAAATGCCCAAGTATTCACGTGCCGTGATGGAGACTTTGGCCATCATTGCCTATCGACAGCCGGCAACGCGCGGAGATATAGAAGACATTCGCGGTGTGGCGGTCAATCCCAATGTGTTGCGGCAGTTGCAGGAAAGAGGATGGGTTGAGGTTGTCGGTCGGCGTGAGTCGCCCGGTCGCCCTGAGCTTTTTGCCACGACCCGACAGTTTTTAGATGATTTGGGACTGAAGTCCCTTGCGGATCTGCCGCCCTTATCGGGCGATATGCCGCAAAGCAAAGAATTTGAATTGGTGTTCGGCGACGAACCGTCCGAAGAGAAAGACAAAACTGCAGAAAGTGCAGAGGGCGTAGCCGACAGGCCACAAGAAAGAGCCGAAACCGAATAACGAAAAAGACAGCAAGACAGTTAGCGTTATGACTACAACACGAGAAGAAAGCCAGTTCGAAACCCCGTCGGAACTTCCGGCCGAACCGAAGAAACGGGTGGTGCGCCGCCGTACGGTCCAGACCGATGCGGAAGGAGTTGAGGCTGCTCCAGCCAAAAAGCCTCGTGCTACACGCACGCGCAAGGCCAAAGTTGAGGCTGAACCGCCTGCGGCCGAACCGGTTGCAGAAGTGACTGCGCAAGAGGCTGATAAGCCCAAGCGCAGGGTGGTGCGTCGACGCAAAACCGAAGAGTCTGAAACTCCTGTTGTTGTTCCGGTCGAAGCAGCTGAGGGAGAACAACCTGTGGCGAAGCGCCGTACGGTAACTCGCCGCAAGAAGGTTGAGGACGTTACCCCTGAATCGATGACTGCCGCAACCTCCGAGGAAGTCCCCGCTGAAGCCGAGCTTCCTGCGCGGCCGAAGCGCACGCGTCGCACGGTGAAAGCGGATGCGGTTACTGAGCAAGAATCCGCTAAGAAACCTCGTACGCGCAAGATAAAGGCTGAACCGGAAGCAGTTGAGGCGTCAGAACAGATTGAACCGCAGGGGCAGCCCGAAGCACAAGCCGAAAGTGTTGCAGAAGAGACCGATGTGAAAACGGATAGACGCGCCGAAGGTCGAGGCAAAGTTCGCCATACCAAGCGCGTGCGAGATGTTCAGCCCGAAGACGAAGGCATGGCCGTTCCGGAAGACGCGCCGGCCATTGATGCAGAACTCTGTGCCGCTCAGATGTTTGATCCGAAGGTGCTTGCCCAGGGGAAGGCCGCTAAAAAAAGCGAACTTGTCAAGCAAAGCGAAAAACTGCACAAGGTTCTTGCTGATCTCGGCTTGGGCAGTCGTCGCGATATGGAGCAGTTGATCGTTGAAGGCCGTATCTCAGTCAACTCAGAGCCTGCCTTTTTGGGGCAGCGCGTCATGCCCGGCGATATCGTTCGTCTAAACGGTCGCATCGTCAAGCGCATGGCTCAGGGTAAGCAGCCCAAAGCTCCGCGTGTGCTGGTTTATCACAAGCCGGCCGGCCAGATTGTGAGTATGCGCGATCCGCAGGGACGTCCGAGCGTTTTTGACAATCTTCCGAAGATTTCCGGTGCTCGCTGGATTGCTGTTGGTCGTCTTGACTTCAACACGGAAGGTCTGTTGCTCTTTACGACGAGCGGAGAACTTGCCAATCGTCTGATGCATCCACGATATGAAATTGAACGCGAGTACGCAGTGCGTGCTGCTGGTGTGCTGACCGATGAAGCCAAGGAACTGCTGACTACGGGAGTGGAACTTGATGATGGTCCCGCTCACTTCTCGATGCTGGAAGAAAAAGGCGGAGACAATCTCAACCGCTGGTATCTGGTCCGCATCAGCGAAGGCCGTAACCGTGAAGTGCGTCGCATGTTTGCGGCGGTGGGGTTGACGGTGAGCCGACTGATTCGCGTGCGTTACGGCGCCGTTCGACTGCCTGCAGATCTGCCCCGCGGAACGACGCGCGAACTCAAACCTGATTGGGTGCAGGCTTGGATGGCACAGCTCAATTCCGTCACGACGACGGCAAGCGGCAAAAAGCCTGTTGCCAAGAAGGGGTTCGGTGGTAAGAAAAATGCCGGACGCAATTTCAACCGCAAGTCTGAACGTATTCCGGATCCTATGCTCAGTACCGTTAACTACATTGCAAGCGGCAGTCTTGGCGCTGCGCAGGGAGCCTACGGACGAGCACTGGCTCGAAGCGACGATGTCATGCCGCCTCCGTTTAAAAAGAGCGGTGGCAAATTCGGCAAAGGCAAGGGTAAAGGCTTCGGCAAGCGTCGATAAAGAAAATTCAAGGATTTGACGGCAAAAATTTTGTCGAAAATCCTTGAATTTCAAAGAGAAAACTGTATAATCCGCGACGCGCCTTCGGAGTGAGAAATTTATGTGATTCTCTTCGGGGGCCCTCGCTATATTGTCTGCTGCGATCGGACGTTAAAAACGGCTGAAATGCGGCAGGCACCCATGTTGGATGGGGTTAGGGATGGGCATTGCGCCCATTTTTTTTTGGATTTTTTCTACAAACGGATACATGCAGAAATCAACTGCTGAAATCACGCGAATCGTTGAAGAAACGGTGCAGGGGCTCGGGTACGAATTCGTCGACTTTGAGCGCTTGCCTCGTGGGCTCATGCGCATCACGATCGATAGCCAGGCCGAAGGTGGCGTGGGTGTGGACGATTGCGAAACCGTGAGCAACCAAATCACGGCCCTCTTTACGGTTGAGGGAATCGACTATGAGCGACTGGAAGTGGCCAGCCCCGGCGTGGAACGCCCGCTCAAGCGTGCTTCCGAATGGGGCCGCTTTGTCGGTCGCCCGGCGCACGTCGAACTTTATGAACCGATGAAGGCAGAAGGCTTTCCGGAAGCCGGCCGTCGCAAGCTAGACGGCATCATTCTCGGCATCGAGGGTGAGCCCGGCAACGAAGTGATTTCGTTTTCGTTTGAAGAATTGGATATTGCACGCACGCCGAGCCAGGCGGCTAAGTCCCGTCAGTCGGGCAAGGCTGCCAAACCCAAGGCCGATCCGGTGCACGTGACGTTCGGCATTAACGATGTCGATCGCGCCAATTTGATTGCTGAACTTGACTTTAAGGGGAAACACGAATGAGCCGCGAAATGCTCGATATGGTCGACGTCCTTGCACGCGAAAAGAACGTTGAAAAATCCGCCGTTTTCGGCGTACTCGAAATCGCGCTGGCAAGCGCAGTGAAGAAGGCTCAGTTTCCCGGTGAGGATGCTGACGTTGCCGTTCGTGTCGATCCCAACACGGGCGACTGGACTGCCGTTCGCCGCTGGGTGATCGTGAGCGACGATCAGGGCCTGCAGCAGCCCGATCGCGAAGAAATGTTCTCGGACATCCATGACGATTATCCTGAACTCGAAGTGGGTGACTACATCGAAAAGCCGATTGAGAATATCAATACCTCCGGACGACGCTTTGCTCAGGACGCCAAGCAGGTCATCCTGCAGCGCTTGCGCGATGCTGAACGCGAACAAATTCTCAACGAGTTCCTGGCTCGCGATGAAAAGGTGATCTCCGGCCAGGTCAAGCGTTCCGACAAAGAAGGGGCCATCATCGAAATCGGCCGCTTGGAAGCTCGCCTGCCCAAGAGTGAGATGATTCCGCGCGAAAACTTGCGTAACTCCGACCGTGTGCGTGCTTATGTCCTGCGCGTGGACGAAACCAACAAGGGCAAGCAGGTTATCCTGTCTCGCGCATGCAACGAATTTATCAAGAAGCTTTTTGAGCTCGAAGTACCGGAGATCGAAGAGGGCACCGTTGAAATCAAGGCTACAGCCCGTGATCCCGGCTCCCGTGCCAAGATCGCAGTGATGAGCCACGACAAGCGCGTCGAACCCGTGGGTACCTGCATCGGCATTCGCGGTTCGCGCGTGACGGCTGTGACCAATGAACTCGCCGGCGAACGCATTGATGTGGTGCGTTGGGATGAAAATCCGGTGCAGTACATCGTCGAAGCTCTCAAGCCCGCTAAGGTTTCCAAGGTTGTGGCCGATGAAGAAGCCCGTAGCATGGACGTGACGGTTGACGAAGAAAACCTTGCCATTGCCATTGGCCGAGGTGGTCAGAACGTGCGTTTGGCAAGTGAACTCACCGGCTGGCAGATCAACATCATGACGGCTGAAGAAGCTAATAAGAAGCAGGAAGAAGAAGACCGCGTTGCTTGCGAAGAGTTCATGAACGAACTCGACATGTCGCAGGACGATGCTGTGGCTCTTATTCATGACGGCATCTACAGCTTGGAAGAACTTGCCTATGTGCCCGAGCAGGAAATTGTGGAACTGGGCATTTTTGACGAAGCCACCGTTGCCGATCTGCGTGAGCGTGCTCGTCGCGTTCTGTTGGCCCGTGCCCTCAAGCGTGAAGAAAATCTGCGTCAGGCCGATGCCTCGCTTCTCGAACTCGAGGGCATGGATCACGACCTCGCCAGCCGCCTTGTGAGCGAAGGCATCAAGACAGCCGATGAATTGGGCGATCTGGATACCGAAGAGCTCATGGAAAAAGGCGGTATTGCCGAAGAGAAGGCTCGTGCCCTGATCATGGCTGCCCGTGCTCGCTGGACTGAAGAATAAGACAGAAGTCAGAACGAAAACCAAACCAATTAGAGCCGCCCGCGAAACGAGAAGTACACAAACGTTCCAACTCTCTGAGGACGCTCTCGCAAGCGGCGGCAGGAGAAATTAGACACATGGCAAACAACACTGTTACTGAATTTGCCCGCGAACTGAAGGTTTCCGCTGACACACTTTTGTCCCAGCTCAAGTCTGCAGGCGTGCAGGTAAGCACGGTCAACGATGAAATCAGCGATGCTGACAAGCGCCAACTTCTTGATAGTCTGCGTCAGGAGCGCGTTGCCTCTCCCCGCAAGATCACCGTGACGCGTCGCGAAACAAGCACGATTCGCCAGAATGACGGTCAGGGCGGAGCCCGTACGATTGAAGTCGAAGTACGTCGTCGCCGCGTGTTCGTGAAGAACCGCGCAGCCGAAGCTATGCGTGCTGAAATCGAGGCTCAAGCCAAAGCTCAGCTTGATCGTCAGTTGAAGGAAAAACAGGAAGCAGAGGCGGCTGAGGCTGCCAAGCGCGAAGCTCAAGCCAAGCTCGAAGCTGAAGAAGCAGCCAAGAAGGCCGCGGAAGAAGCCGCTGCCAAGAAGGCTGCCGAAGAAAAAGCCGCTGCTGAAAAAGCCGCGGCAGAAAAGGCTGCTGCCGAAGCTGCCGCCCGTCAGGCCGAAGCAGAAAAGCTTGCTGCCGAAAAGGCGGCTGCGGAGAAGCTTGCCGCTGAAAAGGCCCGTCAGGCCCAGATCGAAGCTGAAAAGAAAGCTCAGCGTGAAGCCGAGGCCGCCAAGAAAGCTGCTGCTGAAAAGGCAGCCGCCGAGAAGGCCGAGCTCGAAGCTCGTCGTCAGGAAGCTCGCCGTAAGGCTCAGGAAGAAGCCGATGCCATTCGTGCGATGCTCGCCAAGCCAAAGACTGTTTTAAAGGCCAAGGCCGATCGCGGCGACAAGAGCGATCGCAATGAAGAGGCCAAGAAAACTCAGCAGCAAAATGCTCAGCAAAAACCCGCTCAGAAGAGCCAGAAGGCCGATAAGCCCGCAGCCAACAAGCCTGAAAAGAGCGAGGGCAAGTCGGCTGGTAAGGGTCGTAATAAGCAGTCTGGAAAGGGCAATGATCGTTGGGGGGACGAGGACCGCGGTGGTCGCCGCGGCGGCATGAAGACTCGCGGTGCTGTCGACAGCGACGAGTCGAGTAGCTGGCACAGCCGTGGTCGCAAGAACCACAAGCACGAGCAGCGTCAGGTTCAGATGCCGACCGAGCCCGTGGTACGTGAAGTGACCGTACCCGAAACGATTTCCGTCGCAGATCTTGCCCACAAGATGAGCGTGAAGGCGACTGAAGTTATCAAGACCCTCATGAAGATGGGCCAGATGGTGACGATCAACCAGATGCTTGATCAGGAAACGGCGATGATTATCGTCGAAGAAATGGGCCACAAGGCGCTTGCCGCCAAGGCCGACGATCCTGAATCGTTGCTCGGCGAACTTGAAAGTAATCTCGAACAGTATCCGGAAGTGCCGCGTCCGCCGGTTGTGACTATCATGGGTCACGTCGACCACGGCAAGACCTCCCTTCTGGACTACATCCGCCGTGCTAAGGTGGCTGCAGGTGAAGCTGGCGGCATTACCCAGCACATCGGTGCATATCATGTCAAGACGCCACGAGGCATCGTGACCTTCCTCGACACCCCGGGCCACGAAGCATTTACGGCCATGCGCGCTCGCGGCGCTCAGGCGACCGACATCGTGATTCTGGTGGTGGCCGCCGACGACGGCGTGATGCCTCAGACCAAGGAAGCTATTGCACACGCCCGTGCCGCCGGTGTTCCTCTGGTGGTGGCGATCAACAAGATCGACAAGCCTGAAGCTAACATCGAGCGCGTTAAGGGAGAACTTGTTCAGAACGAAGTTTTACCGGAAGAATACGGCGGCGATGTGCCGTTCTGCCCGGTGTCCGCGAAGACCGGCAAGGGTGTGGACGAGCTTCTCGAAAACGTGTTGCTGCAGGCCGAAATGCTTGAGCTCAAGGCTGCCGACAAGGGTCCCGCCAAGGGGCTGGTGATCGAGAGTCGACTCGACAAGGGGCGCGGTCCTGTGGCTTCCATTTTGGTTCAGTCTGGTCTGCTTCAGAAGGGCGACATCGTTTTGGCCGGCCAATGTTTCGGCCGCGTCCGCGCGATGATCAACGAAATGGGTAGTCAGGTGACTTCGGCTGGTCCCTCGATTCCTGTGGAAATCCAGGGCTTGTCCGATGTGCCTTCCGCCGGTGACGAACTGATTGTTGTTCCCGACGAACGCAAAGCTCGCGAAGTGGCGCTCTTCCGTCAGGGCAAGTACCGCGAAGTCAAGCTTGCTCGTCAGCAGGCACAGAAGCTCGAAAACATGTTTGCCGATGTGGAGCAGGGCGAAGTCAAGACGCTCCCGATTATTATCAAGGCCGATGTTCAGGGTTCAACAGAAGCACTGGTGCATGCACTTACGAAGCTTTCCACGGAAGAAGTGCGCGTTCAGGTCGTGCACAGCGCCGTGGGCGGCATCACGGAAACCGACGTCAACCTGGCAGCCGCTTCCAAGGCCGTCATTATCGGCTTTAACGTGCGCGCTGATCAGCAGGCCCGCAAGCTTGCTGAACAGGAAGACGTGGATATTCGTTACTACAACATCATCTACGATGCTGTTGATGAAGTCCGCGCGGCCATGAGCGGCATGCTTTCGCCCGAGAAGAAGGAAACGGCGTTGGGTCTCCTGGAAATCCGTCAGGTTATCCGCGTGCCCAAGGTTGGGCTCATTGCCGGCTGCCGTGTTCTCGAAGGCGTGGTACGCCGCAATGCCAGCGCTCGCCTCTTGCGCGACAACGTGGTGATCTGGACCGGCGAACTCGCCAGCTTGAAGCACTTCAAGGACGATGTGCGCGAAGTTCAGGCCGGTAGCGAATGCGGTCTGAGTCTCAAGGGCTACGATGACATTAAGGTTAACGATCAGCTCGAAATCTTCGAGGTGACCGAAGTCGCCCGTACGCTCTAACGACAATTCGGCATGGGGCTCGATAGAGCGGCATGCCGATGTAACCATTCAAGCAGCAAACGCCTCCGGCAGCAATGTCGGCGGCGTTTGTGAAGTTAAAAAAGGACGAAATTTTTATGCAAAAAGCCAAGCCCGGCCGCGGCCAACGTGTCGCCGAGCAGATCGCCCGAGACCTTGCGGAAATCATTCCGCTCGAGGTGCGTGACCCCCGTGTGGGTCTGGTGACGATCACCGGCTGCGAAATCACGCCCGATTACGCGCATGCTCGTGTATTTTTTACGGTGATCGGCTCCGATCCCGCGCAGTGCGAGGCTGGTCTCGCTGCTGCCGCAGGCATGCTTCGCAATAAGATCTTCAAGAAGCTTCGCATTCACACTGTTCCGACATTGCACTTTGTGCACGACACCAGCGTGGAGCGTGGTTTTGAAATGGATCGCGTCATCAATGAAGCCATGCGGCAGACGCGCGCGGTTGAAACCAACGAAGCCGACGAGGAATCCAAGTAATGGGTAAGAAGGGCGACGCAATCGACGGCGTGCTGCTGTTGGACAAGCCCGAGGGCATGAGCTCTAACTGGGCTCTGCAGCTCTCGCGCCGCTTGATCAATGCGCAGAAAGCCGGCCATACCGGTACCCTTGATCCCTTTGCGACGGGACTGTTGCCCCTGGCTTTCGGCAACGCAACCAAGTATTCGGCCGATCTTTTGCATGCCGATAAGCGCTATGAAGCGGTGCTTCGTTTCGGCGCGCGCACCGATACGATGGATAAGACCGGTGAGGTGACGGAAACGTCTGACATACGTCCGACGCGCCAAGCGCTTGAAGCGCTTTTGCCTGAATTTACCGGCCAGATCGAACAGGTGCCGCCGATGTACTCGGCCATCAAACGCGACGGCAAAAATCTGTATGATCTTGCGCGACGCGGCATTGAAGTTGAGCGCCATCCGAGAAAGGTCAAGGTGCATCATCTCGAACTGATGGAGTTTGACAGCGAGACGGCCAAAATCGATGTCCGGGTGAGTAAAGGAACCTACATCCGTGTGCTGGCTGACGACATCGGTCGTAAACTTGGGTGCTTTGCCCATTTGGAAAGTCTGCGGCGCACCGAAGTCGGAGACTTGAAGATTGCCGACGCGATCCCCTTTGCGGTGATTGACGACAAAGAAAAAACGGTTCAAGAGCGCCGTGCCCTTCTCAAGGGAGCGGATTTTCTGCTTCAGACGCTCGGTAGCGTCCGGCTTGATGCGGTACAGACCGAACGCTTGAGAAACGGTCAGCGGCTGCCTCTGAAAGACACGCGCCACGGCGAACTGTTGCGAGCATACGGCTCGTCGGGCGAACTATTGGGAACGGTGAAGGTGGATGCCAGAGGCACTTTGCACCCTCATCGCTTGATTCGATTTGTAGTAACTGAAAACCTCGAAACGAACGGGGACGAGTAAAACATGACTAGAGCAATTCGCAACATTGCCATCATTGCGCACGTTGACCACGGCAAGACGACCATGGTCGACAAGCTTTTGCAGTGCGCGGGCACTTTCCGCAGCAACCAGCAGGTCGATGAACGCGTGATGGACAGCAACGCGCTGGAAAAGGAACGCGGCATCACGATTCTTGCCAAGAACTGCGCCGTTGAATACGAAGGCATTCACATTAACATCATCGACACCCCGGGGCACGCAGACTTCGGCGGTGAAGTCGAACGCGTTCTGTCGATGGTCGACGGCGTGTTGCTGTTGGTCGACGCCGTTGAAGGCCCGATGCCGCAGACTCGCTTTGTGACCCGCAAGGCTCTTGCCGCCGGTCTGAAGCCCATCGTCGTGATCAACAAGATCGACCGTCCGGGCGCTCGTCCGGACTGGGTTATCAACGCTACGTTTGATTTGTTCGACAAGCTCGGTGCTACGGAAGATCAGCTTGACTTCCCTGTGATCTACGCTTCTGCCCTGAACGGCTACGCGGGTCTCACCGACAATGTCGAGGAACTGCAGAAGATTGGCAACATGCGTGCTGTGTTCGATGCCGTGATCAAGTACGTCCCGGTGCGTGAAGACGATGCCGAAGCACCGTTGCAGCTTCAGATCTGCTCGCTCGACTATTCGAGCTACGTGGGTAAGATCGGTATCGGTCGCGTGCACCGCGGTACGCTCAAGGCAGGTCAAAGCGTCATGATCATGAACGGTCCGGACGACACTCCCAAGCCCGCCAAGATCAATCAGATCATGCAGTTCGAAGGCCTCGACAAGAAGATCGTTGAAAGCGCTCAGGCTGGGGACATTGTTCTCGTGAACGGCATTGAAGAACTCAACATCGGCACCACCATCACCGATCCGGCTCATCCCGAAGCATTGCCGATGCTTTCCGTGGACGAACCGACGCTCACGATGAGCTTCATGGTGAACACCTCGCCTCTGGCAGGCCGTGAGGGCAAGTTCGTGACGAGCCGCCAGATTCGTGAACGCCTGGAACGTGAATTGAAGAGCAACGTGGCCATGCGCCTGCGTCCGACCGCTGACGAAACCTGCTGGGAAGTTTGCGGCCGCGGCGAATTGCACCTTACGATTCTTCTTGAAAATATGCGCCGCGAAGGCTACGAACTCGCTGTCGGTCGTCCGCGAGTGCTATTTAAGGAAGTTGACGGCGTCAAGCTTGAACCGTACGAACTTCTGACGGTGGACGTCGAAGAAGAACACCAGGGCGCTGTGATGGAAGAACTCGGCCGCCGTAAGGGTGATCTCACCGATATGCAGCCTGACGGCAAGGGTCGCGTGCGTCTCGAATACCGTATTCCGGCTCGCGGTCTGATCGGCTTCCAGTCGCTCTTCATGACGATGTGCCGCGGAACGGGCATCATGAGCCACGTCTACGACGAATACGGTCCGATCAAGCAGGGCGATGTGGGTGAACGCCGTTCCGGCGCCATCATCAGCCAGGACGACGGCGCTGCCGTGGCATACGCTCTCTGGAAGATCCAGGAACGCGGCCGCCTGTTTGTGAATCCGGGCGATGCGCTCTACGAAGGCATGATCATTGGTGAACACTCCCGCGAAAACGACATCGTCGTAAACCCGATCAAGGGTAAGCAGCTCACCAACATCCGTGCTTCCGGTACCGACGAAGCCATCCGTTTGGTTCCGCCTGTGCGTCTGACGCTCGAAAGCGCCGTTGAATTCATCAACGACGACGAACTCGTGGAAATCACGCCCAAGAGCATTCGCTTGCGCAAGCGCTGGCTCAAGGAATTCGAACGCCGCCGTGCTTCCCGTGCTGAACGTGACGAAACCGCTTCCTAAAGAATTCGACGCCCGAGTGCGTTGATTCCGCGAAAAAAGCAAAGCCCCGGAACTTTCGAGAGTCTCCGGGGCTTTTTGCAGACCTCAATAAGCGACTGGACGCGTCAACCGTTTTCGGCGTTCATGTCCTTTCGCACCGGTGCGCTCCCTGTGAGCGTAACGGCAAAGACAGCGCCCGTTGCCCAACTCAGTTTCTCGCTGCGATCGGTCTGATCAAGTAGCCGGATTTGCCAGCCCATCCGTTCGCAAATGCGAAGCGCAATCGAAAGTCCCAGTCCTTCGCCGCTGCCGCGGGCGGTGGTACCGCGCGTGAAGGCCGCAAAGATGCGTTTACGATCTTCCGGCGGAATACCCGGGCCATTGTCGGCCACCATAAAGCCGTCGGGCTTTTCGATCACTTCAATGCGGCCGCCATCGGAGACGTACATCACGGCGTTTTTGACGAGATTGTTCATGACGGTTGCCAGCAGCACAGGAGAGAAATTACCTTGGCATCGCTCGGCAGTCACAAAGCTCAGTTTCACTTGTTTTTTGGCGGCAATCGGTTCCCAAGCCTCCTCAACGACCGTAAAGAGCTCGCGCACGTTGTCGGTCGACGGGCCCTGAATGTTGCGCTCTGTGCGGGCGAGTTGCAGGAAAAGCGTCACAAGCGAGCGCATTTGACTCACAGCTCGCAGAATGCGGGTTACTTGTCGCGACTGCTGAGGGGAGAGGTCGGTCATCTCCAGAAGTTCCGATGAGGTCTCAATGACCGTCAAGGGCGTACGCAGTTCGTGGCTCACGTCACCTGTAAAGGATTTTTCGCGTTTTAAGGCGTCGTAAAGACGTCGCATCGACGAGTCGCACAGTTGCGCGAGCGCTCCGACTTCGTCGTTGGTCATGATCTCGCGCGGAATTGCTTTGTAGTGATTGCCGCCGGCAGCGTCACGAACAGCCTCCGAAAGACGCTCGACCGGGCGCATGATGCGGCGAGACAACACGGTTCCCAAAAGTGTTGCAAAAAAAACGACCGCAATCACCGTGATCGCGGAAAAGAGCCACATCTTCTGCTCGGTTTTCTCAAAGCTTTCCTGATCGCGCACGACCACGAGGGCGTGTCCTTGCCATTGCGATCGGAACGCAAAGACGGCAGGAGGTTCGGCCACCTCCGAATATCCTTCGGCAAGGGATTTATAGCGCTCGGGAACTGGCTCCATGCCGGAATCCGGATTGTCGCAGTAGACCTTCATCGTGAGCGGCATGCGAATGGCTCCGCCCTCGTTGAGCACTTGAATCAGGGCGTCATTTATATCGGACAGATATTCGCCGGTAAGCGTCGTTTCCGCGTACTCAAAGGCGTTTTTGACCGCCAGGGCGCTGACGATCGCCATGCAGGAAATCAGCAAAACGAAGGCGTAGGCGATACGACGCTTGAGCCCGACTGGGTTGGCGTTGCTCGTGAGAAACATTGCGAAACCTCAGGGGGAAGGGGGGTGCGGGGAATTTTGGGCTTCGCTCTTTGCTTCGGGTTCGATTTCAGTTTTGACTTCGGGCGCTTCGATCGACCAGCCGAAGCCCTGATGCGTGTGCAGCAGAGCGCCTTCGTTTTCAAACGGTTTATCTATGGCCTGTCTCAACAGATAAAGGTTTGAACGTAAGCTGTCAGACATGGGCTGATCGTTGGGCCAGATTTCGAGTTCGAGTTGTGCGCGGCTCACGATAGCGGGGCTTCTTGACATCAGGCTGCGCAAAATCTTCAGGCATGTCGGATTGAGCTTGATGGGGATCTGATTGCGGGTGACCTTGAGCGTGCGCAGATTCATCGTAAGCGGCCCCACCGTGAGCGTGCTGTTGGTAGCGCCGAGCGTGCGGCGCAGAAGTGTTTCGACGCGTGCGGCAAGCTCTCGCAGAGCAAAAGGCTTGACCAAGTAGTCGTCGGCACCTGCCATCAATCCGTCAACGCGATCGTCAATGGCATCGCGGGCGGTGAGCATCAGAATTGGCAGCGTTTTGCCTTCGCTGCGCAGGCGACGACACAGCGTCATGCCATCCATGCCGGGCAGGCCGACATCGAGAATCATCAAGTCGATGTCGCTGCGATGCACTCGCTCCCAGGCATCTGCCGAGGTAAGGCTGCACTCCACGATCCATCCTTTCATTTCCAAATATTCGGCAACATTGGCAAGGATGTCGGAGTTGTCATCAACAACCAGAATTTTGATGGACATGGGAAGGTACCTTCGAGTGGTTTTGTTGCGGGAAGTTTAGAGACATCGCGTTTTTTTCACGCGGAAATCTCGCCTCTTCTTGCGTTGCATCACGGTCTTTGACGCCCATTTGACAGACGATTGACAGGCTTTTGTCGGTCGATTGAAAAAATGGTTCGCATCTCAAAAGTGCCGTTGTTTTCAACGTCTCCATCATGACCGACTCAACTTCTGCCGTTCTGACTTTTGATTTATCCCTTGAGCAAACCGCGGTGCACGAGGTTGCAAAGCCTCATCCGTTTGAGGCTGTTCGACCGTATTCTCTGTTGTTGTGGTTTGCGTTTCCTTTAATCGGCTTTGCTTGGCTGTGGTTTCTGCCGCCGCATTCACTTGACATCGCTATCTCAAAGGTCTTTTTCAGTGACGGTGTATGGTGGGGAAGGACGCAATGGTGGGTGGAACCGCTTTTACATCAGGCGCCGAAATATCTCTCGATTCTGATTGCGATTTGTGCGGCGGGTAAGCTCGCGCGCCTGTGGTTGAAGACATCGTCTGCGAGCGTGGCAAGAGTAGAAGCGAGACCGGAGATGATGCGGCTTATGTATTTGCTCGTTTCGATGCTCGTCTGCGTGCTGGCAATCTATTTTCTGAAGACTTCTACGGGTATCTCGTGCCCGGCCAAGACAGTTGAGTTCGGCGGCGTCAATGAAATCAAGTCGGCAGCTTCTGCGTTTGTCTTGGGAAGCATTCCCGGCAACTGTTGGCCGAGCGGGGCGGCCGGAAGCGGTTTTTGTCTGTTCGGTCTTTATTTCTATTTCAGAGATAAGTCCGTCAAGGCTGCGCGCCTGGCCTTCGGTTTCGTTCTTTTGTCGGGAACGATTGCGGGATTCGGCCGCATGACCGACGGCATGCACTTTGCTTCTCACGTGCTCGCTTCCTTCTTTGTGGATTGGATGCTTGCGGCATCAATCTACCTTCTGTTCTTTAGCCGCGGCCACCTGATCGAACGGTTTTGGATCGAACTCAAGGGGCGTATTGCCGATACCACCGAGACGGGACGACTAAAGCCCGACCGTCCGCTCGTGAGCCAAACGACTTGCATTGTCTTTACGGCGATCTGGTGGACGCTCGTGTACGACAGTCCCATGTACGCACGGTTGGTGAGTTTGCCCGAGGTGCTAACGTGGACCAAGGTGAGTCTTTTCATCGGCTCGGCCATGGCCTTGGGGTTGCTTGCCGTGGCGTTGCTTGAAATGTTTTCTTGGCTGCCGACCAAGGTGTTTCGTGCGGTACTCGTGGTGTTGTCCGCCGTCGGCGCCGTCGGTTTTGCGGGCGCTTATCTTTACGGCATCGCCTATACGCCCGACATGGTTCGCAATTTCCTGGCAACCGATACGCATGAGGCTCTGGGATATTTGAGCCCGCGTACTCTTTCCGTCTTTTTCTGTTCGTGGGCGCCTTTGCTCTGGATCTCTTTGAGTTTTGTCCCCAAGGCTCGAGCCTGTGTCTCGGTTGCCGGTCTTCTTACTCGTCAAATGCTCTGGCGCGCGGCCAAGCGCGTCGGTCTCGTGGCCGTGCTGATTGCTTCGGCGCTCGGCATGGTGCTCTTGAACTTCCAAGCCTTCTCCGGAGCGATGCGTGCTGACAAGTCGCTTCGCTATCAGATCGTGCCGGCGATCATGGTCTACTCGCTTGTGAGAACGCTCACGGCTGACGCGAGTCCCGACGGTCCCCGCGTGCGTCTGGTGATCGATCCCAATCCGCAGCGCATGGTCAAGTCCGAACGTCCGACGCTCTTTGTGGTCGTTGTGGGTGAAACAACGCGCTCGGCCAATTGGCAGCTTGCCGGTTACAACCGCGAAACCAATCCGGAACTTGCCAAGCGCGACATCATCAACTTCCCGTTGGTGCAGGCTTGCGGCACGTCCACCGACGTTTCCCTGCCTTGCATGATGAGCCGCATCGGCCGCAGCGACTACAACCGCGACAGGATTCTTAGCGAAGAAGCACTGCCTGACGTCCTGCAACGAGCGGGCTTCAACGTTCTTTGGGTGGACAATCAATCCGGCTGCAAGGGTGTTTGTGCCGGTGTGCCGTCCAGGGGCCCTGCAGAGGCGCTCAAAAAGAGCAGTGCGGCCTGCGCCGACGGAAAGTGTTTTGACGGCGTTCTGGCCGACGAAGTGCAGACGGCTTTGGACGGCTTGTCAAAAGGTCAGTCGCAGGTACTCTTCCTTCACATGATGGGCTCGCACGGACCGGCCTATCATCTGCGCAGCCCCAAGGATCAGAAGAAGTGGCTGCCGGAGTGCACGGCCAACGATTTGGGCAGTTGCTCGGAAGAAGAGCTTGACAACGCTTACGACAATTCCGTGCGCTACACCGATAAGGTTCTTGCCGACATTATTGATACGCTCAAAGGTGCTTCCGGCATGAACACCGCGATGCTGTACGTATCGGACCACGGCGAGAGCCTGGGAGAAAAGGGACTTTATCTTCACGGAGCGCCCTATTGGATGTCGCCCGACGAGCAGGTGCAGGTGCCGATGGTGATGTGGATGTCGGATAACTTCGCTCAGGACTACAAGGTGGATCGTGAGAAACTTGCCGCGACGGCAAAGAGCAAGGTTACGCACGAAAGCCTCTATCACACCGTGCTCGGTCTGCTTCAGGTTTCGAGCACAACCAAGGCAGATCGTTTCGATCTAACCAAACGCTAAAAATTCGGTTGAGGAGACCGCGGGCGCTTCGTTGCAGTAGAGGCCGTAAAGCCCCTGACTTCAGAGGAGGACCTCAAAGCAAGCCTTTTTCGTACCTCTCGGCCAATTGAGCCAGGAACTGTTCGCAATCGGCTCGCTCGACGGAGCGCTTGCGGTATTTCACGCCGTTGTAGGTGACTTCGGCGCGATAGGAGTTGTGACGCCGCGTTTTGAATTTCGTGACGCCTTTCTTGCTGGTGTCAAGGTAAATCGTGCCCTTGGTCGGCTTGGGCATTTCTTCAAAAAAGAAGAATGTCAGCTGTTCGGGTTTTTCGCGGTTGGCAGTCATCTCTAAATTTCCAGGCAAAGAAACAGGAAAAGAACCGACTTCAAAAGGCACTTTTGCCTGCGATGCAGACTCTTGCAGAATCTTATAGCCGAATATTTTTTCCGGAACGGTTTCCACAGACGAATTGTTAATTTCTTTGTTGCCTCGTCAGGTGATATTGACAACCGTCGCGGGTTGTCCGCCGTAGCCGTAACGGCGACGGTTGCGAATCACGAGTGTTGCGCTCAATATCAGCGTGAGAAGCTCGGCAAGCGGTACGGCAAACCACAGACCGATTTCTCCGACCGCGAGTGGCAAGCATTCGATTGCCAAGACGGTGAACAAAAACGTTCTGCAAAACGACACGATCGCCGCGCGTTTTCCGTCGCCCATGGCCGTGAAGAGATAAGCGGCAAACATGTTGGGACACAGAAGCAGAAGAGACAGCGCAAAGTACCCGAAGTTGGCAAGCACGAGTTCAAACACATGCGAATCCTGCGGCGCAAAAAATCCCAGCACCGGTGCGGCAAAGAGAACCGATAACCCGTAGGCTGCAAGAGAAAAAACGGTCATGATGATCATACTGTTGCGGAATACGCAAGCGAGTTCAGTCCAATTCTGTTCGCCGTACTTGTAGCCGAGAATCGGGGCGGTTGCTTCGCAGAAACCGTAGAAAATCGAATTGAAGACATAGGTGGAATAGGAGGCGATCGTGAGCGCAGCTACGCCGTCAACACCGAGCCAATACATGAAAGCGGCGTTGAAAAAATAAAGCGTAACGGACGAGGATAGGCTGCCGACCATTTCCGAGACGCCGCTTGTGCAGGCTCCTTTAAGAGCCTTCCAGTCCGGGCGCGTGCAAATGATGCGAATCGGAGCTTTGCGGCGGCAAAAGAAGGCAAGTCCGGCCGCAACGGCTACAACCCATGAAATCACGGTAGCCAATGCCGCTCCGTGCATCCCCCAGCCCAGTGGGCCCATGAAGAGGATGTCCAGAAAAACGTTGGTAAGTCCTGAAGCCACCGAAACGGTCAGTCCCAGCTTGGGATACCCCGAGACGGTGAAGAAGGTCTGAAAGAGCACGCTCAAAAGAAAGACCGGCATGAACGCCAGCCAGACAATCTGGTAGTCGTAGGCATATGAGTACTGTTCCTCATTGACGTGCAGAAAATCAAGCAAAAGAGGGAGCACAAGTATTCCGAGCAAACCCACCACAAGACCGAAGGCAAATTCGGCATAGATGACGGTACTCAATGCATGGTCGGCGCCTTCCGAGTCGCCCCTACCCATACGCCTCGAGACGACCGATCCGCCACCAGCCGAGAGCATGATGCCCACAGCTCCCAGGAAAATGGCGAGCGGAAAGATCATGTTGAGTGACGCAAGCGCCACCGTTCCCATGTAGCGGCTGATCAGAACGCCGTCGGCCACCATATAACTCATGATAAAAAGGGACATGAGCATGCGCGGCAGCGTAAACCGCAGCTGCCGCGCAATTGTGAAATGTTGGCCAAGAATAGAGTTCGTCGGACGCATAGAAAAGCGCAGAATGGTCTGACCTCTGGAAGAGGTAAGTTCTCTGTCTGCTACTTTAACGAACTCTTTGGTTTGCAGCTAAAGGTGCGCTTGGATTGAGACGATAGAGCAAGGAATCAATCCTGGTTTGGTGTGAGTCTCTCAAAATCATGTCCAAACCGGTTTCAGCCAGGTTCAGATCAGTGTTTTTACAAGCTGCTCAGAGTTGTCTCAAAACTCAATGGTTTGTCCGTCATTGGGGATGAACAGGCGATTCAGATTATTTTCACGGGCAAATTTTCGCAGCAAGGGGCGAGTGACTGTCGCATGCGAGACGCCTTCGACATGCGTGGCGATAACGTCAATTTCGGGAAAACGCCGCATAAGGGAACGCACGTCGTATTGATTCATGATCAACAGATGTCCAAGTGGAAATTGGGCGCCCGCGGCATTAACCGCGACGACTCCGGGCGTGTATTTTTCTATTGCGTCGACAACGTATTGGCAATAGATGGTGTCTCCGGCGAGATAAAAACGCGTTTTTTCAAGGTTGCTTTCAAAAACGACGCCGGAAGCTTTTTCGCTGAAACCGCAGTCCCGGTAGCCGTCCATAGTTACAAGATTGCTTGAGCCATGATCACAATCGGTACGAAAAAGACGAATGCCGTTGAAATCCGTACCGGAATCTGCAAGAACGCGTACGTCCGTAAAGCCCAAACCAGTGAGAATCTTTGCCTCCTGAACGCTCTGAGAAAACAACGGAAGTTTTTTTGGCAGTAATTCAGCTGCAGCTTTGTCGAAATGATCAAAGTGAAGATGGGTCACAATGACGGCATCAACGTTAAACAAATCTTGAATCGGGCAAGGCAGATCGCAATCCGGATTGCCGCGACCAGTGCTGGTGGTGTCTGGGACAGCCGGATAGGTACCTTGAGCTGAAAGCATCGGATCAATCAAAAAACGCCGGTTGGCAAATGTCACGATGCTGGTGGCGCTGCGTATTTGTTGAAATTTCATGGTGTTACTCCTACAAAAGAGTTGCCGGTATTGGCAAGAGACATCATAAAATCTATAGTTACTGTAGCTTCAAGTATTGTGGAGAACGAGATGAAAATCGGTGAATTGGCGCAAAGGACGGGATGCCCTGTGACCAGAATTCGCTTTTATGAACAAAAAGGTCTATTGCCTGAACCAAGACGCAGTATGGGAGGACAGCGCAACTACTCTCAGGAAGCGGTAAAACGGTTGGAATTTATTACGACTTGCCGCGCTAACGGCATGAAGCTCGAATGCATCGAGCGCTTTATTGAGTTTGAACAGGATCCGTCCAAGGGAACAGAGTGGCTTCTTGAACGCGTTGACGAATATTTGGAACAGGCAAAGGTGTATCGCGAGCAGCTTGACCGAGCGGAAAAGTATCTTCGACACTTACGTGAACAGTTTCCCAAGTCTGTACTGGCAGAAAAGACGCACAAACACACGCGTGCCGCTAACACGAAAGAGGACACGCGTGAGACCAAGCCGCAAGACGAAGTGATCAAAGGTTTTTGACAAAGAGGGCACGAATTGCATTCAAGATAGCAAGAATCATGACTCCCACGTCAGCAAAAATTGCCATCCACATGTTGGCCAAGCCAACAGCTCCCAGCAAAAGACACAGGACCTTGATGCCGATAGCCAGCCAGATGTTTTCCTTGACAATGCGAAGACATTTACGAGAAATCTTGATGCCTTTGGCAATTTTTAGAGGATCGTCATCCATGAGAACGATATCTGCAGCTTCAATGGCAGCGTCTGATCCCATGGCTCCCATCGCAATGCCGATATCGGCGCGGGACAAAACGGGAGCATCGTTGATACCATCGCCGACGAAAGCCAGTTTCCCGGACCCGGTTCGTTGCGCCAGCAGTTTTTCAACAGCGGAAACTTTATCCGAGGGCATCAGTTCGCAGCGCACTTCGTCTATGCCTAACTGTGAAGCCACTGCTAGGGCGACACTTTTGCGGTCGCCGGTGAGCATGACCACTTTGTTGACGCCGGCTTTTCTCACAGCATCAATCGCTTTGATTGCATTGGGTTTCAGTTGATCTGCAATCACGATGTGGCCGCAATAGTTTCCGTTGACGGCAATGTGGACGATTGTGCCGATACTGCGGCAGGCGATGAACTCTATTCCGAGTTCGGTCATGAGTTTTTCATTGCCGACTGCAACTTCCTGTTCGTCGACACTGGCGACGACACCTTTACCCGCAAGTTCACGGATGTTCGTGACGCGACTCCGATCAATTGCTTTGCCGTATGCTTTCTGCAGGCTCTTGCTGATCGGATGCGAGGAGGCACTTTCGGCAAGAGCCGCCAATTCGAGGAGGCGGTTTTCATCGATCGTGTTGTGGTGAACTGCCGTTACCTCGAAAACACCTTGCGTCAGCGTTCCTGTTTTATCCATGACAAGAGTTGAAGTCTGTGAAAGAGCTTCCAGATAATTGGAACCTTTCACAAGTATTCCTTCTTTGCTTGCTCCGCCGATGCCGGCGAAAAAAGAAAGAGGAATGCTGATCACAAGAGCGCAGGGGCAGCTGATAACCAGGAACACCAAAGCGCGATATATCCAGTCATCCCATTGAGCGTCTACTCCCATTGCAAAAAGCCGCACTAGCGGAGGGACGAGAGCAAGCGCCAAAGCGCTGAAAAACACAATCGGCGTATAGATTCGGGCAAAACGAGTAATGAAGGCCTCCGATTGCGATTTGCGTGAAGAGGCATTTTCGACCAATTCCAGGATTTGAGATACTGTCGAATCTCCGAAGAGCCTGGTTGTACGCACATAAATAACGCCGGTCAGATTGATGCAACCGCTGGTGACGCTTTCCCCCGGGGCAACGTTCTTCGGCAGACTTTCCCCCGTGAGAGCGCTGGTGTTGAGACTCGTTTCGCCGCGTATAACGATGCCGTCAATGGGAACCTTTTCACCGGGTTGCACGACAATAACGGTTCCGACCTCAACAGATTCGGGAGCGACCTGTTCAATTTTCCCGCTTCTTTCAATGTTGGCGTAATCGGGGCGAATGTCCATCAAATCGCTGATGTTTTTGCGGCTTTTGCCCACGGCATAAGCTTGAAACCATTCACCGATTTGATAAAAGAGCATCACGGCAACGGCTTCCGTGTACTCGCCGGTATCGTCGTAAAGTGCTATGGCAATGGCGCCTAAGGTAGCAACGGTCATCAGAAAATTTTCATCGAAAACACGGCCGTTTCGGATGCCTTTTGCCGCCTTGAGCAGGATGTCATAGCCGACAAGAAGATAGGGAATAAGGTAAAGCGCCAATCTCAAAGGTCCCGTGACCGGTGCAAACGCGAGACTTACGAGAAGCATTGCTGCAAGGATGATGCGTACAAGCATCTTTTTTTGCTTTGTCTTCATTTGTTGCAGAGTCCGTTGGTGATGTCTTGAGCTTAATTTGATGTAAAAATTAAGCAAGATTTGAATTGAAGAGAGAAAAAAAACGCCGTCGAGCAGTGCTCTGGCGGCGTTTCGACATCAGAGAAAAATTTCGCAGTCGGGTTCTACTTTTTTGCAAGCTTTAAGCACTTCAATCATGACATTGTCGGGATAAAACCCATCACGGAATTCCACAATCATTTTTTGAGCCATGAAATTCACCGTGACCGATTGCACACCGCTGATTTTTGCTGCCGCTTCTTCCATTTCGCGGGCGCAGTTAGCGCAATCAACTTCTATCTTGTAGGTCTTTGTCATTTTGGGTGCTCCTATTGGTTAAAGAATTAAGCAATAACTTAATTGACTGGTTGCACTATAATCCGGTTGGTGTTGGATGTCAAGATTAAGCAAGAATTGAATTGTCTGATATGTCTGTCACAACAAATCTTCCGCATCGGCATAAAGAGGGAAATTTTTTTGCACTTGGGCAATTGCCCGAATCTTCAAGCTTTGAACCTGTGGCCCAGGTTTTCAAACATCTAAGCGATGCGGCCCGCTGTCGGATTTTTTTGTTGTTGTGCCATTCCGAAGAGTGCGTGCTCAACATTGCTGCTATCATGGAGATGAGTAGCCCCGCCGTAGCACACCATTTGAGGCTTTTGAAGGTTGCCGGACTTGTAACTTCTCGTCGAGTGGGGAAAGAAGTCTTCTATCGAGCCGCCGATACGGAACTTGTCCGAGCCATGCATCGGATGATTGAAGAAGTGATGCATTTGTCGTGCTTGCAACCATCGTCTTGAGTAAGACTGCGTATAACGGCAGAAGTCAATAAGCCGGTTCGCTTTTGAAAGAAAGAATCCCGAAAGCTGTTAGCCGATCTGACTCTGCAGAAGATACGGGGAAACGACATCTAAAAAAAGTTGTTGTTTTGGCGGTTAATCTCTTGATTTTTCTTAAATGGGGCACGCAAATGCACATAGCATTTTCTGCGGGAAGAGGTAGTTCGACAGGCTTGAACGCCCGATTGATCAAAAATCTGTCTCGCAAAGTGGGGACAGTTCAATATGCCTTATCAGCGATTTCGCTTGCGCTCCTGTCTGTTTATCCGGCTGCTCAGGCGGCAGGTCCTATTCGTATTACAGGACAAACGGAGTATTCATGAGCCTATAAAGATGTCCCCGTAACGGTTGAGACGGGGGTGAGCTATACGGCACAGATGGCGAAACCGAGATGGTCATTCAGGGTGGCCGTTACGAAACTGCACTACAGGTACTGAGTGTCTCCGGCACCATTCGTGATGCAGCTTCGTTAAATGTCGACGGAGGTTCGACAATCCGAGACACAGGTACCGTTTCAAATATTGATACAGTCATATTCACCAATACTTATAACCATCATATAAATAACGGTGTACAGGGAAATCTGTCATCTTCTCTCACCAATGAAGGGATAGGCATGGACCTCGAGAATTCGAAATGCGCGCCTTTCGCCTTTTACGTTGTCTCCCCAAAAATTAAGGCGAGAACGCTCCGAGAGCCATTGTTTGGCAACTTGTTCAAAAGTTAAAACAGGTTCTGGCAGTTGCTTAGGGGTCAGGACTTGTTTGCGTTCGGCAATGACATCTTCGCCTGCAGATATGCGAGCACGCAGTTTCGCGGCTTCTTCTCTGGCCTTGGCTAGACTCATCTTAGGGTAGTTGCCCAACGTAAGATCATGACGTCCTGTTTTGTCCTGAAAGCGAAGAAAGAAGTAGCTCTGTTAGGGTCTGCTTCTGAAGTAGAGTCCTGAAACGCCACCCACGGCAATGGTTTTTAGGCCGACGTTTTTGAGTTGGGTTGCTGTAACAATTTTTGATGTCTTCGGCATGTTGAGTTGATGATGGGCAGAGTGCAGATTTGAAATTTCAAACCCAGTCTACCCATCATCCGAGTGTCGTCTGGCCAGGAATTATCACAAACGAGCAAGAACGATTTTTGCGGGTATAGGATTGTTTTTAAAGGGAAAAATAACAAAAAAACCGAACGGGTGCGAACCGCTCGGTTTTCTAACTTGGCGCCTCTGCCGGGACTCGAACCCAGATCTAACCCTTAGGAGGGGCTTGTTCTATCCAGTTGAACTACAGAGACGCACAGTGCTCAAACTTACCGTTTTTGCTTCGGAAAGTTTGTCAGGCCCGCAATTGTAGCAAACCGACAATTTTGTTCGAGCAAATTTTGATAGCATGAGCAAGGATGTATAAACAACGGCTGATGACTGACTTCCTATGTTTAGTTTCCGTGACAGCGTCGATCTTTGGCTACGAATCGGTTTCGGCGCTCTGATTCTTCTTGGTTGCTACTTTGTGATGCAACCTTTTCTCACGGCCATTTTGTTGGCGGGCATTCTGGCTGTCGTCAGCTGGCCGTTGTACGAGCGGGCGCTCACGAGCTTCGGCAATCGTTCGACGATAGCGGCGACATTCATGGTGTGCGTCGTGATCGTCACGGTGCTCATTCCGTTGTCGATCATTACGGGCGTTCTCGCGCATCAGATTCCGCAGCTGATTCATTGGGTACGCGACTGGGTGGCCGGCGGTATGAAATTGCCCGATTGGCTAATTGCCATTCCCTACGTCGGAGAAAGCATCAACGAAGCCTTTCACTTAGGTTTTGATCCCGCCGCCCTCGGGGACTTCATTCAAAAGGCTATCGACCCCGTCACCAAGTGGGTGCTGAGTGCGTCAGTCGGCATCGGCAACGGCTTGTTCCAGATGGCGCTCGTTGCCTTTATTGCATTCTTCTTCTATCGCGACGGCAATTCGCTCGCGCGCCGCGGTCGTCTGTTCCTAAAGCGAGTCTCGGGCGATCTTGCTGATGAATACACCGGCATTTTGGTCAACACGACCCGCTCGGTGGTCTTCGGTGTGCTCGGTACCGCCGTGGGGCAGGGTGTGGTGGCGGCCATCGGCTTTATCATCGCTGATGTTCCGGGTGTTGTGATGCTCAGTTTCGCCGTTTGTGTGCTCTCCGTCGTGCCCGTTGGTCCGCCTCTGGTGTGGGGTTCGGTTGCCATCTGGCTCGCCGCGACCGATCAGATCGGTTGGGCGGTGTTCCTGGTTTTGTGGGGAACGCTTGCGGTGAGTTCGGTGGATAACTTCATCAAACCTATTTTGATCAGCCGCGGTACGGCATTGCCTTTGGCTCTGGTTTTCCTTGGCGTCTTGGGCGGCATCATGAGCTTCGGCATGCTCGGCGTCGTATTGGGGCCCATCTTCCTGTCGGCGGCCATCGCTATGCTGAAGACTTGGCTCAAGCATCCCGTCAAGCGTCTGGTCCCCGTTGCGGTTGTTCCCGGCTCGGAAGTGAAGGTTGCCGCGGAGCCTGAAGAGCAAGTGCAGGTCGAGGAAGACGATTCTTCCGAAGACGATAGAAAGCCTGCCTCGGCCGTGCAGGATACGCCGGACGAAAATCGCCGCTAAAATCCGTCTCGAGTTTTTACAGTTTGCGCCCGTCACTTTCGACGGGCGCTCCTTTTCCGATTGTGGTCAAAGTAAGCGCCCACAGGGCCTGATTCCGAGAAATGGCAGTTCGCAAGCGTCCGTCTGATTATCAAGAAAATTCCATTCGCGTCTTAAAGGGGCTGGAGCCCGTCAAAAGCCGTCCGGGCATGTACACCCTGACGGACAATCCGCTTCACATTATTCAGGAAGTGCTTGACAACGCGAGCGACGAAGTGCTCGGCGGGTTCGGCGACACGATCACGCTGACGATGTGTGCCGACGGCAGCGTTGCCGTTGAAGACAACGGCCGCGGTATTCCGGTGGGTATTCATCCCACGGAAGGCATCCCGACGGTGGAACTGGTGTTTACGCAACTGCACGCAGGCGGTAAGTTCGACAAGGCCTCAGGCGGCGCCTATAGCTTTTCGGGCGGTCTGCACGGCGTCGGCGTCTCGGTGACCAACGCCCTGAGTCGGCATTTGAACGTCACGGTCTGGCGCGACGGCAAGCAGTACGACATCGGCTTTGCTGACGGTTTCGTATCAGAACCTCTTACCGAACAACCTTCCAGTCGCGGCAAAAAGTACACGGGTACGCGCGTTCAATGTCTGCCGGATCCCAAGTATTTTGATTCGCCGACGATTCCGGAACAACAGCTCATCGGTCTGTTGCAGAGTAAGGCCGTTTTGCTTCCACGTTGTACGGTTCGCTATATCAACGAAAAGACGGGGCAGGAACTGTCCTGGCGCTACGACGGAGGCTTGCGCGAATATCTGTTGGCCGAATTCACCGAGCCGCTTCTTTTTGATCCTTTCGAAGCGCAGGGGTGGGCTGAAGAAAATGACGAGACGTTTGCCGTGGACGAGGGTGCACACTGGGTGGTGTGCTGGAGCGAAACCGGCACACCCGTGCGCGAGAGCTACGTGAATCTGATTCCGACTCCCGCCGGCGGCACGCACGAAGCAGGCCTTCGCGAGGGTTTGTTTCTGGCGCTCAAGTCCTTTATGGACGCGCATGGCTTGATGGCCAAGGGCGTGAAGCTTCTGACCGACGACGTCGCAAGCCGCGCCAGTTTCGTGCTGTCGGCCAAGGTGCTCGATCCCCAGTTCCAGGGCCAGACCAAGGAAAAGCTCACAAGCCGCGATGCCATGCGATTGGTGAGCAATTTCGTTCGGCCGCAGTTCGAGTACTGGCTCAACGATCATATTGAAGAGGGCAAGAAACTTGCCGAGCTGGTGATTCGCCAGGCGCAGGCGCGTCAGCGCCGCGCTCAGAAGGTCGAAAAGAAGAAGTCTTCGAGCGTGGCAGTGTTGCCGGGCAAGCTCACCGATTGCGAATCGACAGACATCAGTCGCAACGAAATTTTCCTCGTGGAAGGTGACTCGGCAGGCGGCACGGCCAAGCAGGGACGCGACAAGGAGCATCAGGCGATTCTTCCGTTGCGCGGCAAGGTACTCAATACCTGGGAAGTCGACAGCGATCGTATCTTTGCCAGCCAGGTGATTCACGACATCGCGGTGGCCGTGGGCGTCGATCCGCACAAGCTCGACGATGACACGGATCTCTCGGGGCTTCGTTACGGCAAGGTCTGCATTCTGGCCGACGCCGACGTTGACGGCAGCCACATCCAGGTTCTTCTTTTGACACTCTTTTATCGTCACTTCCCTAAACTGATTTCGGAAGGGCACGTCTTTATCGCTCAGCCGCCGCTTTTCCGCGTTGACGTTCCGAAACAGGGGAAAAAACCGGAAAAGAAAATTTACTGTGCCGATGATCGCGAACTCAAGCGCACCTTGAGTAAACTCGAGAAAGAAGGGCTGCCGCTTGAAAAGCTCAGCATCTCCCGATTCAAAGGTCTGGGTGAAATGAGCGAAAAGCAGCTTGCCGAAGCCGCGTTTCATCCCGACACCCGTCGTCTGCTGCCCGTGACGCTCGGTGGCATCGAAAAGGCGCAGACCGACGCCGTGATGGGATTGCTGATGGGCAAGGGCGAAGCAACCGGACGCCGCAGCTGGATGGAAATGCACGGTGACGACGTGGAGGTGGATGTCTGAGTAACCAATCGTCGTCGCGGTTGAAATCGCTTTTGAAGGAGAGAGAGTGATGGATTCAAAAGGTATTGCACAAAGCGTGATTGTGGCCGCGGGTCTGATCGGCGGTCTGGGACTTTTGGGCAGTCAGCTTTCCGACGGCATCAACGCTTTTGTCGACCGCGATCGCGTGGTGACTGTCAAGGGGCTTGCAACGGCCTCCGTCATCGCCGACGAGGTGCTCTGGCCGATTTCCTTCCGAGTGCTTGGAAACGATCTGCAGGAGGTCTATCGTCAGGCCGAAGCCCAGATGCAGATTGTCAAGGAGTTTCTCAAGTCGGGTGGCATCAAGCCTGACGAAATCACGGACGCCAGCCCCAAGGTTGACGACGCTCAGGCCAATATGTACGGCGAAAACAAGCGCGCGTACCGCTACATTCTGACGCCGTCAGTGACCGTCTCGACGAAGAATGTGGATGCCGTGCTTGCTCTTCAGCGCTCGATGAGCGAGCTGATTGCCAAGGGCGTGACGCCGACCGAAGATTACAGCTTCCGCACGATCTTCAATTACACGAAGTTAAACAGCATCAAGCCCGCGATGATTGAGGCGGCGACGGTCAATGCGCGCGAGGCGGCCGAGAAGTTTGCAAAAGACTCCGGTTCGACTTTGGGCAAAATTCGCCGCGCCTCGCAGGGACAGTTCCAGATCTTTGATCGCGACGCCAATACGCGCTGGATAAAGAACGTGCGTGTCGTGACGACTGTTGAGTACTACCTCAAGGACTGATCGAGAATTTCGAGCAAGCTTTTGCTCGTTCCGTGTGCTCCTCAAGAGAGTCTTTTCGGCATCATTTGTGTCAAAACGGCCCGCTTCCTTTTTGGGTTGCGGGCTTTGCAATTTTTGAGGAGTGGATCATGCATATCGTTTGCCATATGGCCGCGAGCGTCGACGGCCTTCTGCACCCGAGCCGTTGGAGTCCGTTTGCCGAAGATTGTTCGGTGGGCGGCGTCTACGAAGAGGTGGCAAATCAGTACGACTATGTCGGCTGGATGATCGGCCGCGTGACGATGGCCGAATACAGCGAGGCCATCACGGAGAGCGAACCCGCAAAACTGCGACCGGCTGAGGCCGCACCCGCGCAAGGCATTAAGGTTGACCCGAAGGGCCGCAAGATTTCGGTTGCGTTCGACTTCAAAGGAAAACTCCATTACGGTCAGCCCGTGCAGGAAACGGGCGAGCAGATCGTGACGGTGGTGAGCGACCGCGTCTGCGACGAATACATTGAAGAACTCCGTCAAAGCGGAGTGGGCGTCGTGGCGGTTCCCGTCAACGGCAATGAACTCGTCCTTGCCATGGAGCAACTTGCCAAGGACTACGGCGACGGCGTGTGGATGCTCGAAGGCGGCGCCATCACCAATGCGGCCTTCATGCAGGCGGGACTTGTCGACGAGGTGAGTACGGTTATTTATCCGGCCATTGACGCGACCAAAGAAAGTCCCGCAATCTATGAAGCCGCGCAAGAGGGGGTGTTCCGTTTATCAAAAAGCGCCAAATCTACCGCACGCCTTTTGACA
>UMCR01045112.1_pt1 | contig 94482 bp, 81 predicted proteins | sample 1964301 | NCBI WGS metagenome assembly UMCR01 (sample SAMEA4835975, study PRJEB28245) | human gut metagenome | biome: gut microbiome; material: fecal sample | place: Denmark | collected 2008
GATCCGCGAAGGCAGACTCGAACCGGAAAAGGTGAAAGCCACGCTGCGTGGGAAACCAGCGAAGGCAACAAATATAAAGCTAGGTCCGGGCAGGGCCGATGTTATGCCTGTGGAGCCGGAGAGGTGTCTGAGGAAACTCAGATGCCAAACCCGCTATGAAGCAGGAAGCCCCTAACTTCACTGAGGGGAGAAGTCACTTGGCGCTTCTAAACAAGTCTGGCACAAAGAAAACGAGCAGCGCTTGTCGGGCGATCTGCTCGTTTTTTTCAGAAACGAGATGCTAGCGTCAGACGCAGGCTTCGATTTGCTCCGAAACTTCAAGCCACTGAGCTTCGAGCTCTTCCAGAACGCCGGCTGCTTCACCTCGCCGGCGCGTGACTTCGGCCACGGTCTCGGCCGGTGTCTTTTCGTACCAGGCGGTGTCGGCCAACTGCGCGTCAAGCGAGGCAAGTTCTTCGCTCACCTTAGCCATTTCCTTCTCGACTTTGGTGAGTTTAGCCAAGAGCGGCTTTTTGAGCGCCGCAATGCGATTGCGTTCGAGCGCTTCGAGTTTGCGCTGTTCCTTGCGGTTGACGCCCGAAGTTGCCTGCGGTGCCGCATCGGGCTTATCTGTTGCCTGCGAGAGCTTACGCTGTTGCAGCACGAAGGTCGCGTAGTCGTCGAGGTCGCCGTCGTATTCGGTCACGGCTCCGTCGTGCACCAAAATGAGCTTGTCGCAGACGCTGCGCAGAAGATGGCGATCGTGCGAAACGAGCAGCAAGGTACCCTCAAAGGACGAAAGTGCCACAGTGAGTGCTTCACGGGTGGCCATGTCGAGGTGATTGGTCGGTTCGTCCAAGACAATCAGATTGGGCTTGTCCCAGACGATCAAAGACAATGCAAGGCGCGCTTTTTCACCGCCCGAAAGGACGCCAATCAAGGTGTCAACCTTGTCGCCCGAGAAGCGGAATTTACCGAGGTGATCTCTCAGCTGTTGCTCGCGTGCCAGAGGAGCTTTGCGCTTCATGACGTCAAGCGGCGTTTCCTCGGGATCGAGTGCTTCTAGCTGATGCTGGGCGAAATACCCGATCTGAAGGCCTTGTCCGTCGCGTACCGTACCGTGCAGCGGCTCGAGCTTGCCGACAATGGTCTTGATGAGCGTAGATTTGCCTGCGCCGTTGACGCCGAGCACACCGATGCGTTCGCCCGAGCGGATGCAAAGATTGACGCCGTTTAAAACGCGGTTCTCACCATAGCCGGCCGCAACATCTTCAAGGGTTACCAGCTGCGTGGGCATGCGTTCGGGCTGTTCGAACGCAAAGCGCCAGCTGGTGGCACTACGCACGGGTTCGACGACTTCGAGACGCTCGAGCATCTTGATGCGCGATTGTGCCTGACGCGCCTTCGTGGCCTTGTAGCGGAAGCGCTCGATGTAGCTTTTGAGGTGAGCGGCCGTACGCTCATAGGCTTTGCGGTTGGCCTCCTGCAGGCGCAGGTTCTGGACGCGCTGCATTTCGTAGAACGAATAGTTGCCGCCGTAGCGGGTGATAGTGCCGTCTTCAACGGCCCATGTTGTCTGTACGGCGCGATCGAGAAATTCTCGGTCGTGGCTGATGATGATGACGGTGCAGGTCAGACGCTTGAGCCAGGCTTCAAGCCAGATGAGACTGTCGATGTCGAGGTGGTTGGTAGGTTCGTCCAAAAGAAGCAACTGTGCCGGGTTGATAAGGCAGCGTGCCAAGGCCAGACGATTGCGCCAGCCGCCGGAAAACTCGCGAACCGTGCGGCTTTCGTCTCCCGGCAGAAAACCCAGACCGTTCATGATCGTGAGCGCCTGAGCTTTGACGGCACCCTCGTTGATTTCTGCCAGGTGCGCCGTTGCTGCGGCAATGCGCATGTCATCGCCGCTTTCATGAGCGGCCTTTTCTTCGGCTTGGGCCGCCATGAGCGGAGCGTGACCTTCAAGCACATATTGCAGCGCCTCACGATCGGTTTCTTCCACGCTTTGCGCGACTTCAGAAACCAATTCAGGGACATCAATCGTGCCCGCTTCGGGGCTTAAATCTCCGAGAATAGCGGCGAAAAGCGACGATTTGCCGCTTCCGTTTTCCCCGACGAGGGCAATGCGCTCACCGTCGGAAGCGACCAGGTTGACGTTGTCGTAAAGCGTACGCGTACCGCGCACAATCGAAAGGTGTTGCAGTCTGAGCATGGAAACAATTTCAGGGCGCGAAAAGCTGCGCCCTGAGGAGTTTTGTCAAAAAAGTCGGCTTAGAGATTTTGCAGGTCTTGAACGCGCACGGCAAAGACCATGTCCTCTTCTTCTTCGGTGGAAAGCCAAGTGACGGGTAGATTGGGCCAGATCGCTTCGAATGCTTCGCGACCGTCGCCGATTTCAACAATAGCCACTCCATTTTCGGTCAAGTGGTCCTTCAAGACGGGCATGAAGCGGCGCATGAAGTCCATGCCGTCATCTCCGGCTTCCAGCGCAAGCGCCGGTTCGTGACGATATTCGGCAGGTAGTTCTTCCATGGCCTGATGCGTCACGTAGGGTGGATTGGAGATGATGAGATCGAACTTACGTTTCCCCAAATGCGAGAAAATGTCGGTTTGAACGAGTTCCAGATCGTCGTCAAGGCCATATTTCGTGCGGTTGATTTTGGCGACCTCCAGCGCATCGGCGCTTATGTCGGCTCCGGTGACCTGTGCTTCAGGAAATGCCATCTGAGCAAGAATGGCCAGGCATCCGCTACCCGTACACATGTCCAGAACCGTATGCACGTTTGCAGGTTCAACCCAGGGCTCCAATCCCTCTTCAAGGAGTTCTGCAATGTAGCTTCGCGGAATCAGCACGCGCTCGTCAACATAGAAGGGGTGTTCGGTGAGCCAGGCTTCGTGCACGAGATACGGCGCGGGGACCTTGTTGTGCACGCGAGACTCGATGTTTTTCAGAACTTCCCAGAGCTCGTCCTGCGTGAGGTGCGCATTCCAGAAGGCTTCGAGGCGGTCAAACGGAAGCTTGAGGGTGCGCAGCACAAGAAAAGTGGCTTCTTCCCAGTAGTCGGCCGTGCCGTGCCCGAGACTCACGTCAAAGCGCTCCATCTCGCTCATGGCCCAGCGAACCACGTCGCAGACGGTGTGCAGTTCGGTCGGATATTGATGATGAGACATCAGAAGTTCTCCAAATACGCTTTAGCGGTGCGGTGGTAGATTTCGGCGAGCGCTTCGAGTTCGTCGATGCCCGCACATTCGTTGACGCTGTGAATCGTTGCGTTGATAGGCCCGAATTCTACGGTTTCGCGGCTGATGCTGCTGATAAAGCGTGCGTCAGAGGTACCGCCACCGGTTGAAAGTTCGGGTCTCACTCCCGTGACATCGGCAATGGCCTGTGTCAGCTTTTGCGTCATGCAGCCCGGATTCGTTACAAACGGTTCGGCGCTGCGCTTCCATTCAAAGCACGCATCAAGTCTGTATTTGGCGGCAAGATCCTCGATGGTCTTGATGAGGCGCTCAGCCGTCCACTCGGTGTTGAATCGAATGTTAAAGAGCGCCGTGAGTTCTCCGGGGACCACATTGACGGCGCCGACGCCCGCCTGAATGTTGGAAATCTGGAAGGTGGTCGGTCCGAAATAGTCGTTACCCTGATCCCATTGGCGGGAAGCGAGTTCGGCAAAAAATGGCGCCGCTTCGTGAATCGGGTTTTTCGCCAGATGCGGGTAGGCGACATGTCCGGCTTTGCCGCGGATTGTGACTTTTCCGTTTAGAGAACCCCGACGACCGTTTTTGATCGTGTCACCGAAAAATCTCGAGCAAGAGGGTTCGCCTACGATGCAGGCGTCAATCGTCACACCTTCATCTTTGAGCTTTTGCACCACACGTTTGGTGCCTTCATGTCCGTCGCCTTCTTCGTCAGAAGTGATCAGAAAAGCAAGCGTTCCCGGATGATCCGGTTTTTCCTGGACCAGACGCGCAAAGGCAACGGCGGCTGCCGCAACCGATCCTTTCATGTCGGCTGCGCCGCGGGCGTAGAGCTTGCCATCGCGCACGGTCGGCTCAAAAGGAGGCGTTGCCCATAAGGCAGGATCGCCTGCCGGAACCACATCGACGTGTCCGGCAAAGACGAACAGGGGCGCGCCGTTGCCGTGCGTGATCCAGGCGTTGGTGGTGCCGTTGGGCGTGCGTTCGATTTCAAACGCAAAACCCGAGGGCTCAAGCGCTGCTTGCAAAACGGCCATGCATCCTGCTTCGTCGGGCGTGACCGAGGGGCGGGCAAGCAGCTTTTTGGCTAGATCAATGACGGGCATGACCGATCAGTCGCGCAGCAGATCGTTGATGGAGGTCTTGGAGCGGGTCTTGGCATCGACGCGCTTGACGATGACGGCGCAGTTGAGGTTGTAAGTGCCGTCCTTGCTCGGCAACGAGCCCGGGACGACGACCGAACCCGCCGGTACGCGTCCGCGCAGGATTTCGCCCGTTGTGCGGTCGTAGATCTTGGTTGATTGACCGATGAAGACGCCCATGGAAATCACGGAGTTTTCTTCGACGACCACGCCTTCGACGATTTCGCTGCGTGCGCCGATGAAGCAGTTGTCCTCAATGATCGTGGGGCCAGCCTGCACGGGTTCGAGAACGCCGCCGATGCCAACGCCGCCCGAGAGATGGCAGTTCTTGCCGACTTGAGCGCAGGAACCCACCGTGGCCCAGGTGTCAACCATCGTGCCCGAGCCCACGCGTGCACCGACATTAACAAATGAAGGCATCAGCACGGCGCCCGGTTCAATGAAGGAGCCGTAACGGGCGATGGCGCCCGGGATGGCGCGAATGCCAGAGTCGGCGATTTTCTGACCGTCGTTGTCGTGAAACTTCACCGGAAGCTTGTCGTACCAGGTAAAGGGACCGGCCTTCATCACTTCGTTGGGCATCAGACGGAAACTCAGAAGAACTGCCTTCTTGATCCACTGGTGCGTGAGCCACCCTTCGGCGGTCTTTTCTGCTACGCGCATTGAGCCGTTGTTCAGGCCCGCGAGCACGCTCATGATGGCTTCGCGCTGATCGGCAGCGATCGTTTCGGCATTCCACTGATCGCGGCTGTCCCATGCGGATTCGATGATGGAGGTAAGTTCCTGAGTCATTTCTTGTGTTCCTTTCAAAGGTTGGCGCACTTGCTCGCGTACCGAGCCTCCCTGCGCGCCGTTTGTTAAAAAATCGGTTTTACGGATGATAGGTCACTTGCGCGATAGAGCAAAGTTGCGGATGCGCTCTGCCGCTTCGCCGATGCGCTCGGGCTCGGCAACCAGTGCGATGCGCACGTAGCCTGCGCCCGGGTTCATGGTCGAGCCGTCGGCAAGTGTCACGTTACGCGACAGGTAGGAACCCGGCAGCACCGTGACGCCCGTCTGACGGTAGAGTTCGCGAGCAAAGACTTCATCGTCTTCACCGACGTTTGCCCAGAGGTAGAAGCTTGCCTGCGGCATGGGCGCGTCAATCACAGAGTTCAGAATGGGTTGCGCGACGGCAAATTTTTCACGATACAGACGGCGGTTTTCCACGACGTGCGCCTCGTCGTTCCAGGCAGCAATTGAAGCGGCCTGAATCATCGGGTTCATGGCCGAGCCGTGATAGGTACGGTAAAGAAGGTAAGAGGCGATGAGCAAGCGGTCACCGGCCACAAAGCCGCTGCGCAGACCCGGCGCATTGCTGCGCTTGGAAAGGCTGTTTAATACGATGATGTTTTTCAGATCGGTTCGGCCGCAGGCTTTGGCTGCCGTCATGGCGCCGATCGGAGCGTTGCCTTCTTCGAAATAAATTTCGCTGTAGCACTCGTCGCTTGCGATGACAAAACCGTATCGATCCGAAAGAGCAAAGAGTTTGTTCCAGTCGTCCAGATCAAAGACGGATCCCGTCGGGTTGCCCGGAGAGCATATGTAGACAAGCTGAGTTTGAGAAAGTGTTTCGGGACTCAATACGGACAAATCGAGTTTGTAGCCGTTTTCGCGCGTCAGCGGCAAGTACACGGGTTCGGCTCCGGCCAGAAACGTTGCGCCTTCGTAGATCTGATAGAAGGGAACGGGCATCACGACTTTGGCGCCGCCTTTGACGGTCGGGTCGACAAGGCATTGGACCAGACTGAAAAGGGCTTCGCGGGTACCGAGCACCGGCAGAATTTCGGTTGCGGGATCCGGGGCCAGCCCGTAGCGGCGTTCGCACCAGGCGCTGATGGCTTCACGCAGGGCAGGACTGCCTGCCGTACCCGGGTAGGAACTCATGAGCGAAACGTTTTCCGCAATGGCATCGCCAATGCACTGCGGAATCGGATGACAGGGTTCGCCGATTCCGAGCGAAATCGGCTTGAGTTTGCCTTCAGCCGGAACAATTCCCTCAAAAAGCTTGCGCAGTCGGGCAAAGGGGTAGGGGCGGGTGCGAGAAAGTCCGGGATTGGGCACGGGAGAATCCTTTGAAAAGTAACGGCCGAAGTGAAGGACGGCACGGGCACATCCAAAAAATTATACGGTTGGTTTCGTCTTCAAAACGTGAGGTAACGGTACAATCCGAACGCAAGCGCCGAACTTTCCTTTTCAGGGCGCTTTCTTTTTTGTTTCGCTTCTTTTCCCGTAACACACAGTGCGCTTAAAACAGCTTCGTATTTCCGGCTTCAAGAGCTTTGCCGATACCACCGTCATCGAATTTCCAGGGGCGGTGGCCGGTATTGTCGGCCCCAACGGCTGCGGCAAATCCAATGTGATCGATGCCATCCGCTGGGTGCTGGGCGAAGCGCGCGTCTCCGAACTGCGCGGCTCGACATCCATGAGCGAACTCATTTTTTCGGGTTCGGTCAATCGTCCTGCATCTTCGCGCGCTTCGGTCGAATTGGTGCTGGACAATTCCGACGGAACGGTAAAGGGCGCCTGGGGCCGCTACACGGAGCTTTCCGTCAAACGCGTCGTGACGCGTGACGGTAGCAATGCGTACCTCATCAACAATCAGCAGGTGCGCCGCCGCGACGTTCAGGACATTTTCATGGGGACGGGCCTTGGCCCCCGCTCCTACGCGATCATCAGCCAGGGCATGATCAGCAACTTCATCAAGGCCAAGCCCGAAGAGCTGCGCGTGTATCTGGAAGAAGCTGCCGGCGTGAGCAAATATAAGGACCGTCGCCGTGAAACCGAAACCGCACTAGCGGGTACGCGCAACAATCTTGAAAAAGTCAGCTATTTGCAGGAGACAAAGCGCAATGAAATCCAACGCTTGTCGGCCGAGGCCGAGGTTGCGGCCCGCTGGAAGGAGCTGACCGAACAAAAAGACAAAGCCGAACTGCTGTGGCATTTCCTGCAGGAACAGGATGCAGGTGCGGCGGTTAATAAAGTCAACACGCAGATTGCGGCGCGCGAAGCCGATTTGCTGCAGGGCAGGGGTGAACTCCAAAAACTGACCACGCAGATTGAAGTGTTGAAAGAGGACGTTCGCGTCAAGCGAGAAGCGGCCGACAAGGCTCGTGAAGCCGCCTGGCAGGCCAACGCGCGCGTCACGGAACTCGAAGGTGCCATTGCCCGCATCATTACCGAAAAAGATTCACTGGCGCGAGAAATCGCCAATGCCGCCGAAAGCATTGCAAGACGTCGCAATGAGCGCGATACCGCCGCAAGCCGTCTGGCCGAACTTGCCGCAAAGGAACAGGAACTGCGTGAAAACGCCGAGGCCATGACCGAAGAGTGTGCCGCTTCGCAGGAATCGGCTCTCGTGCTGCAACAGGAATGCGAGGAGAAAAAAGAGGCCTACGAAAAAGCCCGACAGGCAGCTGCCACGCATGAAAAGCGCATGGAAGTTCTGAACGTCCAGATGCAGGCATTGACGCGTGAATTAAACGACGTTGAAGCGCGGCTGGAAGCGATCGAAGCCGAGCGCCGCTCGGGACAGGCGCCCGATGAAGAGCGCTTTGCCGAGCTTTCGGCGCTGATTGAAGAGACGCAGGCGCAGTTTGAAGAACTGACGGCAACGGTTGAGGAAAAAAAGACCGAGCTTGAGTTGTCTCGCAACGCCAACGATGAGACCCGTGCTCAAAAGGAACGCCTGAGTGCGATTCACGCCCGTACCGTAGCGCGACTGCAGGCGCTTGAAGCGCTGCAGCAAAAGTCGCAGGCCGAAGGCAAGCTTCCTGCATGGCTCGGCAAAATGGGACTCTCCCAAGCCACGCGTCTTTTCGAAAAGATTACGGTTGAAGACGGTTGGGCCGTGGCGCTCGAAGCGGTGTTAAGTGCCAAAGCAGGGGCGCTCAACATGAGCGTTCTCGAACGAGCGGCCGGTTTTGAATACGATCCGCCTCCCGCGCGCCTTGTGTTTTACGGTGAACCCAAGGGACAGAAGGCATCTCTGCCTAAGCTTGCCAAACCGCTTGCCGAAAAAGTCACCTCGGACGACCCTAAGGTAAAAGGGGCGCTCGAGGAATGGCTTGCCGGCGTTTATGTCACCGATACGCTCGATGAGGCGGTGGCTCGACGCTCGGAACTTGCCCGTGGCGAGCGTTTTGTCACGCCAAAGGGCCATATTGTTGACCCGATTTCGATCAGCTTCTGGGCTGAGGAGAGCGAAAGTGCAGGCGTCATGTCGCGAGCGGCCGAAATTCGCACGCTTTCGGAACAGTCCACACGCGAGCGCGATGAGCTCGATGCGATTGACGAAAAACTGGTGGCTCAGCAGGGTGCCCTGAAAGTGGCCCAAGCGCAGGCTGCCGAAACGAGCCGCGCGGCCGATGCAAGCCGCAACGAGCTGCACATGCTGCAGGTCGAATATTCGGCACTGTCCGCCGCCATTGATGCCTGGCGTGAAAAGAGCCGTCGAACGGCCGATCAGGAAGCCGAACTGAAAATGCGTCACGAAGAACTCATGGCGCAGCAGGAAGAGACGGATGCGGCGTTCGAGCAGGCCGATCAGACGCTTGCAGAGGTTCAACAAAAAACGCTTGACGCCAAGGTGGCGCTTGAAGAGGCTGAACACGCTTCGTCGACTCTGACGGAAAAAGTCAGAAGTCTGGAAAGTCAGATCGAACTCTTGCGCGTGCAGTTGCAGACCAATCAGGAACGTGTGCGCGATGCGAAGGAGCGACAGAGCGGAGCCGACGAGGAAATTGAAAATCTGACGGCGCATATGGAAGAACTGGCCGCTCGCCGCGAAAGCCTGGACGAAACTGCCCAACGCGAGGGGCTATCGCGCGTGCTTGAGGAACTCAACGGCAAAAACGAAGCGCACAAGGCGGCCGAGGCTGAGTGCGCCCGAGCCGAAGAGGAACTTGAAGCCGCCCGCACCCGCAATGCGGATTTGAATGCCGCCCAGACGCCGTTGCTGCAGGAAATCGCGGACCTCAAGGTGCGCCGAGAAAGCTGGATTACGCAAAGCGCGGTCTTTACCGAGCACTTGGATGCAGCTCAGGCCGATCGTCAGGCGCTGGCGCTACAGGTGCAGGAAGAGGGGTTGCGCGCGTCCACGCTCAAGAGCCGCGTTTCGCGTTTAAATGAAGCGATCGCTGCCTTGGGACCGGTCAATCACGCTGCTCTTGAAAATTTGCAAGAGAGTCGTCGTGCGATGGAGGAAACCGAGCGGCAGGTGGCCGATCTAGAAGAGGCGATTGCCAATTTGGAAGCAACGATTCGCAAGATTGACGCAGAAACACGAGAACTGCTCCGCAATACCTTCACCGAAGTCAATAAAAACTTCCGGGAAATGTTTACGGGGCTCTTCGGTGGTGGCAGCGCAGAGCTGCGTATGAGCGGCGAAGAGATTCTGGAAGCCGGCGTAGAGGTTTCGGCACAACCTCCGGGTAAGAAAAACGCAAGTGTCAAGCTCCTTTCGGGCGGAGAACAAGCGATGACCGCAACGGCTCTGGTGTTTGCCATCTTTAAACTCAACCCGGCTCCTTTCTGTTTGCTCGACGAAGTCGATGCTCCGCTCGACGAAGCCAATCAGGACCGTCTGGCGCGTCGCATCTTGCAAATGAGCAGCAACACTCAGTTCATGATGATCACGCATCATCGCGTCACGATGGAGCATTTGCGCACGCTCGTGGGCGTCACCATGAAGGAACCCGGTGTCTCGCGCGTGGTGTCGGTGGACGTGGAGCAGGCCTCGGAGATGGCTGCCCATTAAATCGGTCTCTTGCACTACAATTTCCGATTGTTCGAACGTTAACGGAGTCAGGCGCATGCCTAATATTGAACCCCTGTACATTGCCATTCTCATTGCGATTGTGATCGGCGTGGTCTGGTACATCCAGCATAAGAAAGAGAGCGATGCGAAAAACAAAGGCGAGTCGATTCTCGGCAAGGTCAAAGACAAGCATGATCGCGATGATCTTCCGGATATTGTTTCCGTTGACGAGGAACAGGTTCCGCGGCTGACAGCTGAAGACGAGGATCCGTCGGCTGCGGCAAACGCGGCTTCATCGGTGGCAACGCAAGAAGTTGACAAACCGATGGCTCCTCCTGTGGCTCAGTCTGAAGAGCCGATTGCCGTGTCGGTGGAATCGAAGGAGGCGCCACGCGTTCCGGTGGCTCAGCGTCGTAAAGCGGAAGTCGATCCTGCCGTTGAAGCGGTGATCAATATCACTCCGTTGGAGGGCTCTTTTGATTTGCGCGCGCTTAAGCAACGCATTGCCGACATTGAGGCCGAGCCTCTTCTCAAGGATCTAGTGCGCGTTCAGTGCTTCGATAAGGTGAGCGGTCTGTGGTACGACGGAGCCGATCGTTTGACGGAATGCACTCAGATTTATCTTTCGATGCTGCTAGCCAATCGCTCCCGTCGTGTTGATCAGCCGACCGCATCGAAATTCATGATTCATGCCGAACAGTTTGCGATCGAACTCAAAGGCGAATCCGAAACTCCTGACTCCAACGAAATGATCCAGGGTGCCGAGCGCATCGAACGCATCATTCAGGCATTTGACAAGCGCTTGTATGTCAAGCTTGTGGCAGCCAAGGACATCGAAGACGATGAACTTGACGTAGCCGCCAAAGCCTGCGGGTTTGTGAAGGAAAACGATCGCTACAACAAGTACGTACCAGGCATTTCGACACCTGTTTTCCATATCCTTCCGCCGCAGACACTCGGCAACGAAATCGAGCTGTCGTTTGAAGTGCCGCTGATGGCTCCCGCTTCCGACCCGTTGAGTCAGTTTTTTGCCATTGCTAACGATTTGTGCTGCCGAATCGACGCCGTGATGACGGATGCCTCGGGTAACCCCATCGGTTCGCGTGCTGCAAGCCGCATTGAGACCGCTTTGAAAGGTATGCACATGACTATGGCCGAACACGGCGTTCCCGCCGGCTCCCGCCGTGCCTGCCTGATTTTCTCGGCTGACTGACGGCAGAGGACTTTGCGTTACAGAGAGCCTCCGGCGCCGCTTGCCCCGGAGGCTTTTTCAGATTCAAGGACACAAAAAAGGAAACCAGATCGTGACGGACGACCGTTTTGATGGGCCCGACGAAGAAGTGCGCGCACGCATGCAGCAGTACGCCGAGCTGTTGGATCGGTGGAATTACGAGTATTACGTATTGGACAACCCGTCCGTGCCGGACGCCGAGTACGACCGAGTTTTCCGGGCTTTGAGCGAGCTCGAAGAACGCTATCCGCAGTTGAAGTCGGCTACGTCCCCGACCTTGCGTGTGGGCGGAGAGGTACGCAGCGATCTCACCAAGGTGCGTCACGCAGTACCCATGCTTTCCATCCGAACCGAAACGGATTTCACTGATGAGGGCGCTCTGGCCTTTGACGAGCGTGTGCGCAAGGAATTGGGGCTCAACGAAACGGACGCGGCGATTGTCTACGACGCGGAACTCAAGTTTGACGGGCTTGCAGTTAATCTTCGATACGAAAACGGTGTTCTCGTGGGCGCGCAGACGCGTGGTGACGGAACCTTTGGCGAAGATGTGACGGCCAATGCCCGCACGATTCGTTCCATTCCGCTGCGAATAGATCCGAAGCTTGCGCCCGCAGTGCTCGAGGTGCGAGGCGAAGTCATCATGCACAAAGATGACTTTGAAAAGCTCAACGAAAAGCAAAAGGAACTTGGAGAAAAAACGTTTGTCAATCCTCGCAATGCCGCCGCAGGCGCCTTGCGCCAGCTCGACAGCCGCATCACGGCTCAGCGTCCCCTTCATTTCTACGCTTATGGAACTGGAGAGGTGAGCGAAGCTAATTTTGCTCAGTCCATGAGCGAACTTTTCGAAAAACTCATTGAACTGGGCTTTCCGGTGGCAGAACAGCGCCGCACGGTTCGCGGCGCGCAGGCGCTTGCCGAGTTTCATCGCGACGTGTTGGCGCACCGCGCTGAACTGCCGTTTGAAATCGATGGCGTCGTCTACAAGGTCGACTCGTACAGCCAGCAGCGAGCACTCGGATTCGTGGCCCGTGAACCGCGTTGGGCCTGTGCGCACAAATATCCTCCGGAAGAAGCATTATCCGTCGTGCAGGCGATTGACGTTCAGGTCGGCCGCACGGGGCGTGTGACGCCGGTTGCTCGTCTTGTTCCCGTCTTTGTGGGCGGCGTGACCGTGAGTAACGCCACGCTGCACAATGAGGACCACATCAAGGAATTGGGGCTTTTGATCGGGGATACGGTTGTGGTGCGCCGCGCCGGCGATGTGATTCCGGAAATTGTGCGTGTTGTGATCGACAAGCGCCCGGAAAACGCACAGCCCTTCGTCATGCCGTCCGTTTGCCCAATCTGCGGCTCTGCCGTGGTGCGTGACGAGGAGGAGAAGGATTCGCGGTGCACGGGCGGACTGGTTTGTCCCGCGCAGCGAAAGCTCTCTTTGGTGCACTTTGCGCAGCGCCGTGCCATGGGTATCGATGGGCTGGGCGAAAAGATGGTCGACATGCTCGTTGAAAAAGAGCTCCTCAAGACGCCGGCCGACATTTATCGATTGACAGTGGAGCAGCTGACGGAACTCGAACGCATGGGGCAAAAGAGTGCCGCCAATCTCATCGAAGCAATCGAAAAGAGCAAAGAAACGACGCTTGCGCGCTTTGTGTTTGCGCTTGGCATTCGTCACGTGGGAGAAGCAAGCGCCCGCGATTTGGCGCTCTTTTTCAGAACGCTCGACGCTTTGCGCAGCGCCACGGTCGAAGACCTCATGCAGGTGCATGATGTGGGCGAGGTTCTCGCGGAGTCAATTCGCGCGTTTTTCGACGAACCGCACAACAACGCCGTGGTGGACGAACTCATTGCCGAGGGGGTTCACTGGAAACAGGAGGAAGTGCAGGTCAATCCCGAGGTCGCCGGAAAAACGTTCGTGCTCACCGGAACGCTTCCGACGCTTTCGCGAGACAAGGCCAAAGACATGATCTTGTCGTTGGGCGGCAAGGTTTCGGGATCCGTTTCCAAGAAAACCGATTACGTTTTGGCCGGAGAGGCTGCCGGAAGCAAGTTGGAAAAAGCGCAGGCGCTCGGAGTGACTGTGATTGACGAAGCGCGCTTCTTACAGATGATCGGACCGGGTGTCGGGCAATCTGAGCAAGTGTCTGATGCAAAAGAAAAAACGTCCGAAACCGAGACTGCTCGGGAATTGGCGATCGGAGAGACTGGATCTCTCTTCTAAGGCTTGATTTTTTAGGAAATTTGCGCGTAAAATTGCGCCTTTCGCAAAGCGGCTACGTGCGGCGGTTTTGCGTCCTGTACTTGCCGGTTGGCAAGACGGCAAATTTTGAAAGCGCCTGGTACGGGCGCATTGATTTAAAAGAGGAAAAATACAATGGTTATCATTCGTCTGTCCCGCTCGGGCTCCAAGAAGCGTCCCTTCTACAACATCGTCGTGACCGATTCCCGCAATCGTCGTGACGGTCGCTTCAACGAACGTCTGGGCTTCTACAACCCGATGATCGCTGAAGGCCCGCAGCGCCTGACGTTCAACGAAGAACGCGTGGCTCACTGGGTCAAGAACGGCGCTCAGATGAGCGACACCGTCGCCCGCATCCTCAAGGGTGCCAAGAAGGCTGCCGCCTAATTAGCGACAAGACGACGTAAGACGGAACTTTCAAGCGAAGGAAAATTAACCCGACCGCCCGACGGACTGCCTGCGAACCTCGCTGCTTCGGTGCCGTGCCTCTCGTGTCCAAGCACACCCGAATGCGCCGACGGCTATCCTCTTTGAGATGGGTTCGGTATCTAACTCGCAGTTCACAGCGGTTTCCTGGCCAAGACAAGTGACGTCCGATCAATGCCGAAGGCGGTCTTTCCGGAAGACGGAGAGGCCGCTTTTTTCGTTTTCCGATTTTTGTGTTATGTCCGATAACAAAATCCTGACAGTGGGCCGTACCAACGGTGCATACGGCGTGCGCGGCTGGGTTCGCGTGGTACCTTTTGAAGAACCGGAAATTCTTGCCGCTACCAAACGCTGGTTTTTGACCGACATCCGAGGCAACACCAAGACTCTGGAAGTCGAAGAGCTCAAGGTTCACGGCCAGATGTTGATTGCCCGCATTGCAGGCATTCTCAATAAAGAAGATGCCGACGCTTTGCGCGGCCGTATCGGTGTGTTGCGAGAAGACTTCCCCGAAGCGGGGGAGGGCGAAGTGTGGGCGGCAGATGTGATCGGATTGCCTGTTGTCAACCAGCAGGGGATCGAACTCGGTCGTGTGACCGAAATCGGTACCAACACCGTGCAGGACATCTTCAAGGTCGAAGGCGGTCCGAAGGTCAACGGCAAGGATGCTGTGTACCTGATTCCCGATGTTGAACAGTATGTTTTGGAAGTGGATCTCGAAGAAGGCGTCGTGCGCGTCGATTGGGATCCGTCCTGGATTTAACGAAGGAATTGAGCTGTGGCAGCGCGCTTTGACGTCATAACGCTTTTTCCGGAAATTTTCACGGCAGTGAAGGATTTCGGCATCACGTCCCGAGCCAAAAAGCGAGGACTGTGGAATGTGCATTTCTGGAATCCGCGTGACGTGACGACCGATTTGCATCGCACTGTTGATGATCGCCCGTTTGGAGGCGGTCCTGGTATGGTGATGATGGCAGAACCCCTCTTTCAGACGCTGCAGTGCATCCGTGCATCGGGCAACAACGGCCGCGTGATCGCCTTTGCCCCGTCGGCAGCGCATCTGACGGACGCACGAGTGCGCGAATTCTCTTCTTGCGAGGATCTGCAGTTGGTACTCATCTGCGGTCGATACGAGGGTATTGACGAACGATTCCTGAGCACTTGCGTAGATGAACTCATCAGTCTGGGCGACTTCGTGCTTTCGGGAGCGGAATTGGCCGCTTGCGCTCTCATTGATGCGATTGTGCGGCAGTTGCCCGGTGCCATCAAAGATTTGTCGGCCTCCGACGAATCGTTTTCAACGGGATTTCTGGACGCTCCTCACTACACTCGTCCCGAGGAGTGGCACGATATGCGCGTGCCCGATGTGCTGCTCACGGGGCACCACGCCAACATCGAATTGTGGCGGAGAGAAAAAAGCCTTGAGGCGACACTGAAAAACCGACCGGAACTCATTGAAACCGCAAGACAAAAAGGTCTTTTGACCAAACGCGATGAAAAAACGCTGGCGGGACTTGTGTCCAAGCTGAAAAAAATGCCTGGGTAAGGTGGAATTTCTCCAATCAATTCAATATAATCACGCGTTCCTTGGTGCTTTCTGCTCACCTTGGAACGCTTTTTTGATCAATCGTCTCGCTTGAGACATACAAAGGTTCCATCCTCTGGACGGCTGCAGAAACAACTGAAAAGATGCCGCCGCATGATGGTCACGGAGTTAAAAATGAACATTATTCACACCCTGGAACAGGAAGAGATCGCTCGCCTGTCCGCTGGCAAGACCATCCCTGAATTCCGCGCAGGCGACACCGTCAGCGTTCTCGTGAACGTGATCGAAGGTTCCCGCAAGCGTACTCAGGCCTATGAAGGCGTGGTTATCGCCAAGCGCAACCGTGGTCTCAACAGCTCCTTCATCGTTCGCAAGATTTCGAGCGGCGAAGGTGTTGAACGTACGTTCCAGCTCTACTCGCCGACGATTGCTTCTATCGAAGTCAAGCGCCGCGGCGACGTGCGTCGTGCCAAGCTCTACTACCTGCGTGAACGTTCCGGCAAGGCTGCTCGCATCCGCGAACTGCTCGTGCGTAAGGAAGCCGTGCAGGCTGCTGCTGAATAATTTCAGCCGGACACACGAAAGAGAGGCGGATTCGTCCGCCTTCGTAAAGCCTCGTGAAGTGATTTGCTTTGCGGGGCTTTTTTGCATTTGAAAAAAACGAAAAATTTCTCATCAGAATCGTCCCGAAAGACCGTGGATGCGGCTTGCTTCGCTACAATCGCAGTGCATGTCAACGGTCGCCTGCTCATAGGCAGATGGATAAACAAGGGGGAGGAAGCATGTTGGTTGTCGGATTTACCGGCCATTCCGGTTCGGGCAAAACCACACTGATTGAGAAGGTGCTTGAGGCACTGATCTCGCGCGACCGCAAAGTGTCGGCGATTAAAAGCAGCCATCACGGTACCGATATTGATGTGCCGGGCAAGGACAGTTATCGCTTTCGTCAAGCCGGGGCTCAGGAAGTAGTTCTGGTGAGTGATCAACGCTGGGCACTGATGCGAGAAACCGAAGAGCCGGTGTCTCTTAAGGAAATCCTTTTGCGCCTGTCTCCGGTCGATATCGTTCTCGTCGAAGGATATAAGAGCGAAGAAAATATTCCGCATATTCTTGTGCATCGCAGAAATGCCGGTTTGCAGGCGCCCGTGTTGACGGCAAATGTCGTGGCGGTTGCAACCGACGACGATTCGCTTGCTTTGCCCGAGGGCATTGCCAGACTGGATGTTAACAATCCCGTTGCCGTCGCCAATTTTGTCGTTTCACTGAAGGCTAATCGTGATCACTTATAACGAAGCGCTCCAACTTTTTTTAAACCATGCTCATGTAGCGGTCGGCACGGAAACGGTGCCGACGCTTTACGCAGAGGGTCGCGTTCTTGCTGAAGACGTGGTGAGTTCCATAGATGTTCCTGCTTGGGACAATTCGCAGATGGACGGCTACGCGGTTTTTAGTGAAGATCTTGCCTTGGCCACGCCCGAGACGCCCGTGGACCTGCCTGTGTCGCAACGCATCCCGGCCGGATCTTCTGGTCAGGCGCTTTTACGCGGCACGACGGCGCGCATTTTCACCGGTGCGCCGATTCCGCCGCAGGCCGATGCCGTCGTTGCTCAGGAAGACGTGACCGTCAATGAAGACGGTTCCGTTCGCTTCATCAAATCAGCTGCTGCCGGCTCTTGGGTGCGTCGTCGCGCCTGTGACATTGCTTCGGGCAGCGTTGTTGCCGAAGCAGGTCGCGTGCTTGAGCCCGCTGTACTGGGGCTTGTGGCTAGCGTTGGCTGCGGTTACGTGACGGTATACCGTCATTTGCGCGTGGGCGTCTTCTTTTCCGGTTCCGAGCTGGTTGCTCCCGGCGAGCCTCTGCCCGAGGGCGGTATTTACAACTCCAACCGTTACACGATTCGCGCGCTGTTGAAGCGTCTGGATTGTGAGGTTTATGACCTCGGAAGTATTCCCGATACCTTGCAGGCCACGCGCGAGGCTTTTGAACGTGCTGCCAAGACGGCCGACGTCATCATTAGTTCCGGCGGCATGAGCGTAGGTGAAGAAGACCACATCAAACCCGCTGTTGAGTCGCTTGGCCGCATCGATATGTGGCGCGTGGCTCTTAAACCCGGCAAGCCCGTCGCCTTGGGCGAAGTGCAGGGCAAGCCCTTCATCGGACTTCCCGGCAACCCTGTTTCGAGCTTCGTAACGTTCCTGCTTTTGGCGCGTCCTTACCTCCTGAAGCTTCAGGGGCGGAAAGATGTGCAGGCGTTGCCCGCTCAGATTCGAGCTGATTTTGACTGGACTAAACCCGGAACGCGCGAAGAGTTTGTTCGTGTGCGCCGTAACAACAAGGGCGGTCTGGATCTCTATCACACGCAAAACAGTCAGGTACTCACAAGTTGTGCTTGGGCAGACGGTCTGGTGGACGTTCCTGCTGGTACGACTGTTAAGAAGGGCGATGTTGTGCTCTATTACCCGTTTGGGGATCTTTTTAAGTAAAGAATAAAAAGTGAAAATCGAAGTGAAATACTTTGCGCTTTTGCGCGAAGCCGTTGCCGTTGATTCTGAAATCGTTGAACTGGAGGCGTGCTCCCCTACCGTCAACGATGTGCGTGAAAAGCTATGTGAAGACGCGATGCACCGTACGGCTTTTGAAACCGTCAAGCGTATTCGAGCAGCTGTCAATGGAGAAATGGCGCCGATGTCGGCAGAAGTCAAGGACGGAGACGTCGTGGCATTTTTCCCTCCTGTGACCGGGGGCTAACGCCATGACTTCCATGACGAAAATTCGTGTCAGTCACGATGATTTCGATGTTTCCGAGGAAATCGCAGCTCTCGAACGAGAAGGCCGCAATGCGGGTGCCGTGGTGACTTTTACAGGCGTTGTTCGCAGCGACGACGGTGTGACGGCGATGCACCTTGAGCACTACCCGGAGATGACAGAAAAGAGTCTGGCCCAGATTGTTGAAAAAGCCCGCGCTCGTTGGAACATTGAAGACGTCGTGATTATTCACCGCGTGGGTGAGCTCAAGGCAGGCGATCGAATTGTTCTGACGGTTGTGACGTCTGCACATCGCCGGGAAGCGTTTGAAGCGAGCGAATTCATCATGGATTGGCTCAAGACCGAAGCACCCTTCTGGAAAAAGGAAGTGACCGCTCAGGGCGGTCGTTGGGTTGATGCTCGCGAAAGCGACGAAATTGCTAAGAATCGCTGGGGAAAGTAACGATGGAGACCCGAGACGGTGCCCTCTGGGCCGTACTCCTGGCTGTCGGTACCGGCGCAGCTCTCGGTGCCTGCGGACGTTGGGCGCTGAGTTATGTGTTCAATAACCGTATCGCATTGTTACCGCTCGGAACACTACTGTGCAACTTGCTGGGAGGTCTGCTGATCGGTGCGCTCACAGCTTGGTTTTCGACGCATCTGCAAGTGTCTCCGATGTGGAGACTCTTTCTGGTAACTGGACTTCTGGGCGGACTGACAACGTTTTCAACTTTTTCGGCCGAAGGCGTGCAGATGATGATGGCTGGCGACTGGCTGCGAGCTTTGGCGCACAGCGGCTTGCATCTGTTCGGCTCGTTTGCTGCCACCGCCGTGGGTTTTGCGGTTGTCAGACAATTGACGGTTTAGTTTTCTAGAGTGTGAGGAGAATTTAATTATGCGTAAAGGCGCGGCAAGCATTTTGATTCTGGCAACAGCGGTATTGAGTACATCGGCTGTTGCAGCGGACGCGTTGGCCGAATGTTATCGCACGGCGGACAACCGTCTGGAAGTTCAGGCTTGTCTGAAAAAAGAATTGGCCGAAACGGAAAAGTTCTACGACGACATTGTTGACCGTGTATTGGCTAATGCGCGCGACCTGGATCGCATTCAGAAACGCAAGGGTGCAGCCAAAGCCTTTGAGGAGTCCAATAAGGTTTTTTCTCGTTATTTGGATGCCGAGTGCAAGTGGGTTGAAGAAAGTTACGGATCGGGGACTGGTTCGGGTGACGCCATTCTAGCCTGCCGCATCAATTTAATGAAGATGCGTGCCGGATCTCTGGATGCCCAGTTCTTGAGCCGCTAGCACTGATGTTTTGTGATCAATTGATTACTTGATGCATAAAAAACCGCCGGACGGAGAAGGCATCTCAATTTGAGAGGCCTTTTTCGCCCGGCGGTTTCCGTTAAGTCGACTGATGCAAATTATTTCGCCACGACGTTCACGAGCTTGCCCGGCACCACAATGACCTTGCGTACCGTGGCATCACCCACGAAGCGGATCGTATCGGGGTGCGCGAGCACAGCCTGTTCGATCTCTTCGCGGCTTGCTTGTGCGGGCACCATGATTTGGCCGCGCAGTTTGCCGTTGACCTGAATCATCAGCTTGATTTCGTCTGCAACGAGCGCTTCCTTGCAAACTTCGGGCCATGGCGAATCGATGATTTCGACGCCGAAGTCCTTCACAAAGCCAAGATCTTGCCAAAGCGCCGTCGTGATATGCGGAGCGAGCGGATAGAGCACGCGCAGCAACAGCGACAAAGCAAGCTTACGGGCGCAAGCCGAAATTTCGTCGGTGCCTTCAAAGGCATCAAGCGAATTCATCATCTTCATGGCAGCCGACACGACTGTGTTGAACTGCATGCGATCGAAGTCGCTTTCGGCCTGTTGCAGAGTCTGATAAACCTCGCGCAGCATGTCTTTGACATGCTTGGGAGCGGTGGCGATATCAACCTTGCAAACGCTGGCGTGGATTTCATCGTGGCGCGCATAGCACCAGTTCCACAGACGACGCAGGAAGCGGTAGCAACCTTCGGCGCCGGAGTTTGACCAGGCGGCGGACTGATCGGGGGGACCAGCGAACATCACAAAGGTACGGGCGGTATCGGCACCGAACTGCTTGATGATGTCGCGCGGTTCGACTACGTTGTTTTTGCTCTTACTCATCTTTTCGATGCCGCCGGAGACAACGGGCAAACCATCGTCCTTGGCAGTTACGCGGCACGGACGTCCCTTTTCATCGTATTCGATGTTGATTTCGTAGGGGTAGTACCAGCGCTTGCTGCCGTCGGGTTGTTCGCGATAGAAACATTCGGCCGTGAGCATGCCCTGCGTAAAGAGGCGCTTGAACGGTTCATCAAACTTCACCAAACCGAGATCACGCATCACCTTCGTCCAGAAGCGGGCGTAGAGAAGATGAAGCACGGCGTGTTCGATGCCGCCGATGTACTGATCCATCGGGCTCCAGTAGTCGTTGCGCTTGTCGACCATGGCCTTGTCGGCGTCAGGAGAGCAGTAGCGCATGTAGTACCAGGAGCTGTCGACAAAGGTGTCCATCGTGTCGGTTTCACGACGTGCGTCGGCTCCGCACTTCGGGCACTTGCAAGCGAGGAACTCTTCGCATTTGTTGAGCGGATTGCCTGTGCCGTCCGGAATTAGGTTTTCAGGCAACAGCACCGGCAGATCTTTTTCCGGAACCGGAACGGGACCGCATTTCGGGCAATTGATGATCGGAATCGGCGTGCCCCAATATCTCTGACGGGAAATGCCCCAGTCGCGCAGACGGAACATGGTCTGACGATCACCCAAACCCAGTTCCTTGAGATCTTTGGCGACGGCTTCGATTGCATCGTGGATGTGCAGACCATCGTATTTGCCGGAGTTGACACAGTAGGGATTGAGCGTCTTGTCGCCGTACCATTCTTGCCAAGCGTCGGTGGAGAAGGTTTTGCCTTCGACGGCAACGGACTGAATGATGTCGATGCCGTATTTCTTGGCAAAGGCAAAGTCGCGTTCGTCATGTGCGGGCACAGCCATTACAGCGCCTTCGCCGTAGTTCATCAGAACGTAGTTGCCGATCCACACCTGAACCTGGCGGCCGTTTAAGGGATGAGTGACGTAAAAGCCCGTAAAGATACCTTTCTTTTCCATCGTGGCCATGTCGGCTTCAGTGACGGAACCTTTGGCGCATTCGTCGATGAAGGCCTGCAGTTCGGGCTTATCTTTGGCAAGACGCTTGGCGAGCGGATGTTCGGCGGCAATCGCTACGAACGTTACGCCCATGATGGTGTCGGCACGCGTCGTGTACACCTTCAAAAGCTTCTTTTCGCCGTCAATTTCGTAAGGGAAGCCGAAGTTGACGCCGACGGATTTGCCGATCCAGTGTTCCTGCATGCGGCGTACCTGTTCGGGCCAGCCGTCAAGCTTCTTGAGATCGTCGAGCAACTCTTCGGCGTACTGCGTGATTCCGAAGTAGTAGCCCGGAATCTCGCGCTTTTCAACGAGAGCGCCCGAGCGCCAGCCGCGACCTTCAATAACCTGTTCGTTGGCGAGAACCGTCTTGTCGACCGGATCCCAATTGACGATCTGCGTCTTCCGGTAGCAGATGCCGCGTTCGAGCATCTTCAAGAACATCCACTGATTCCAGCGGTAATACTCGGGCTTGCATGTGGTAACTTCGCGCGACCAATCAAAAGCCAAACCGAGGGGGAGCATTTGCTCCTTCATGTCAGCAATGTTTCGGTAAGTCCATTCGGCCGGAGCAACCTTTTTGGTCAAAGCAGCGTTTTCGGCCGGCAGGCCGAAGCTGTCCCAACCCATGGGCGTCATGACGTTGTAACCCTTCATACGGCGATAGCGATAGAGCACATCGTTGAGGGTGTAGTTGCGGACATGACCCATATGCAGCTTGCCCGAGGGGTAGGGCAGCATGGAGCACACGTAGAACTTGGGCTTTTCCTTGCCGTCAGGGCCGAGAGCGTGCTCAACGGCGCGGTAGACGTCGTTTTGCCGCCACTGTTCCTGAACCTGGGATTCGATTTCCTGAGGATTGTAGGTTTCGCGCATGGGGCGCCTTTTTTGTTGTGTTTGAAGGAAAAATTCGACCCATAAGTATAAGGCCTTTTGCCCTCCGTTTCAGAGTCGAAAATCCAATAACGGCGCGCTTTCGAGGCGAATTTCGTGTTGAACGCCCTGCCTTTGTGCAAACGTGTGTCCGAGTGGCTTTCAGGCTACAATCGCCGCTTGCTTTTCGTTTGTAGATGGAGTGCTGACACCGACGGCTCAGATGAGGCGTCGCAAGCGTGATGCGATTGACGAGAAAAGAGACAGAGAACGTACCGATGCTTGATGATTATTTGAATTCCCTTAATCCCAAACAGCGCGAAGCAGCCGAACTCGGCTGTGAAAACGCACTTGTGCTTGCAGGAGCCGGATCCGGCAAAACCAAAGTACTCACGACGCGCATTGCTTTGCTGTTGTCGCGAGCGATGGCTCGTCCTTCGCAAATCCTTGCCGTGACTTTTACGAACAAAGCGGCCCGAGAAATGCGAGATCGCTTGTCAGCTATGGTGGCCTGCGATTTACGTCACTTATGGATGGGAACATTTCACGGAACGGCGCATCGCATTCTGCGTGCTCACGCCCAGGAAGCAAATTTGCCTCCTACCTTTCAGATCATTGACACGGCCGATCAGCTGTCGCTCATTCGCCGCATCATGAAGGAGGCGGGAATTGATCCCAAACTGCGTGATCCGAAGACCGTTCAGTGGTCAATCAACAGCTACAAAGAGCAGGGTTTGCGTGCGGCAGCTGTGGCGGCTCGTGAAGAGGACGAGACACGCGTTACGCTTTATCAGACATACGAGGCGCGCTGCCAGCGCGAGGGACTCGTGGATTTTGCCGAGCTGATGCTACGTTGCGTCGAACTTCTCGAAGGCAATCAATTGGTACGTGAGCACTACAACGATCGCTTCAAGTATGTGCTTGTGGATGAATTTCAGGATACGGACTCGCTTCAGTTTCGTCTGATCAAGGCCTTGTGCCCTCCCAAGCAGCTCAACGCATGTGTGTTCTGTGTGGGCGATGACGATCAGTCGATTTATGCCTTCCGAGGAGCCAAAGTAGGCAATATGTCCGACTTTGTCAAAGAGTACAAAGTCGAGAAAATCATCAAACTTGAGCAAAACTACCGTTCGACCTCGCACATTCTCGATGGGGCCAACGCTGTTATCGCGAACAACAAGGACCGCATGGGAAAAAATCTCTGGACCGATGCGGGAGCGGGCGAACCGATTCGGTTGTATCGAGCCGACGCAGATATGCAGGAAGCCCGTGCCGTCGTGCAGGATATCCTCGTCGAAAAGCGTCGCGGCAAAAAGTACAGTGATTTTGCGATCCTCTATCGCAATAACAATCTGTCGCGCAATTTCGAACGTATGCTTTCGGCCAACGGCATTCCGTACCGCGTTTACGGTGGACTGCGCTTTTTTGATCGTCAGGAAGTCAAGGATGTGGTTGCCTACCTGCGCGTGCTTGCCAATGCTGACGACACGAGTCTGCTTCGCATCATCAATCAGCCGCCGCGCGGCATCGGTGCCACGACGGTCGAGCGTGCTACGGCGATGGCCGCCGATCAGGGCGTGACGATCTGGGAAATTCTTGCTGAAGCCGAATCGGCGCCCGAAATTCGGCGAGCGCACGCGTTTGTGGCCTTGCTCGAAGAAATCAGTGCCGAGGCTGAAGGAAAAACCTTGCCGGAACTTATCACGTTGGTTTCCCAAAAGTCAGGACTGGAGGCGTTCTACCAAAAGCAGCAGGATGCTGACGTTCGTCTTGAAAACTTGGGTGAACTTGTCAATGCTGCTGTGGGTTACTGTGAGGAAAACGGCATTGACGAAGATGCACCGGCGCTCGAGCCCGTTGCCGGCGGCACAATGTCGCCTTTGGATGGGTTCCTATCGCAGGCGGCGCTTGAACCCGACGACAAGAATGCGGAAGAAGATCCCGACGCGGTTCGCCTGATGACAGTGCACGCTTCCAAAGGATTGGAGTTTCCGTATGTTTATCTGACGGGGCTCGAACAGGATTTGTTCCCGCATTACATCCGCGAGGATGAGAATCCGGAATTTCAACTTTCCGAAGAGCGGCGTCTGATGTACGTTGCTATGACTCGCGCACGGCGCAACCTATGGATCAGTTGGTCAAGACAGCGCATGATGTGGGGCGAAACGCGAATGCAGGAGGCTTCACAATTCATTGACGAAATTCCTGCCGAGCACGTGCAAAAGCTCTACAGCGAAGAGGATTCTTCTGACGATTGGGCCGACGAAGATCAGCGTTGGGGCTCCCGCAGTTTCGGAGGCGGTTATTCATCACGAAGCAGCGGCAATATTGGTTACGGCAGAAACAGCGGCTTGGGGGCTCGCGGCAACGCTTCTTATGGCAGCGGAATGCGTACGGCAAGTGCTTCTTCGTACTCCCGCGTTCCGAGCGGTACGGCAGCTCGCAACCTTAATTCCGAGTCCTGGAAGAAGGCCGGACTGATGAAAGCAAGCGAATTGCTTGCCAAGAAAAAGACCGTTACGGCAGGAGGCTTTGCTGTGGGCGACAGGGTGAGCCACCCGACGCTTGGCCAAGGAAAGATCGTTGCGATCCATTATCCGGAAAAGCCGGCAGAAACCAATCTTGAAATTGCTTTCAACGGTTCGGATAAGCCCAAGACACTGAAGCTAATGTTCGTGCAGGAAAAACTCAAGAAGCTTGACTAAGCCCAGGCGGTTTGGAAAGACACGCGCTTTGTTTCTGGCGAATACTTGCCCGAGACGAAGCGCTTTTTTTAATGTGCCCGAAGACGGTTGAAGTAGCCTTGTTTGTTGCGTGCCTTGCCGGAGATCGACTCGATCGCCACTTTCCAGAACACTACAAACTTGCCGCCTGCGGCATAGTACTTTTCAATGGCTTGATCGCCGGCCTGAGGAACGTGCCTTTGGCAAAACGCTGTGGCTACGCGATGCTTTTCATCTTCATCCGACACAAGAGAAATATGTCCGGAGACGATGGCCGAGGCGTAATTCACCGAAAAGTCTTTTGGAAGTTCATCGGCGGCTGTCTCACCGCGTCCGATCCAGACGATTGAAACCTTGTCGTTTTGCAGCGCATTTTGGTATCGCCGCCCGTTTATATCGCTGGAGCTGTGAAAGTAGACGGCACCGTCAATGAGAGCTGCCGTCACGGGCGTTGCATAAGGCGTCCCGGAACTGTCGACCGTTGCGATGACGCAGTGCGGCGTGTGTTCGATGATGGCAAGCGCTTCTTCACGCGTGAGTTCTCGATCTTTGCGGCGCATGGGACGATCGGTACTTTGCAACATGGTTGTCTCCGGGTAGCAAAAGATAGCGCAAGTGTAGGTCGAAACTTTGACGAAGGACAGAAAAAAAGCGCCGCAGTAGTCAAAACTTTACGGCGCTTTTTTCAAGTCCCGAGACTTTAACCGGGTCAGGCAACAAATTACTTGATGCGGCTGCGGTATTCGTTGGTACGGGTGTCGATTTCGATCTTGTCGCCCGTGTTCACGAAAGCGGGAACGTCAAGGGTGAAACCGGTGGCCAAACGGGCGGGCTTCATCACCTTGCCGGACGTGTCGCCCTTGACGGCGGGTTCGGTGTAGACAACTTCGCGAACGAGCATGGTCGGCAGTTCGATACCGATCACGCGGCCTTCGTAGAAGACGGCTTCGGCCGTCAAGTCGTCTTGCAGGTACTTCTTGGCATCTTCCATCGTGTCTTCGTCGACTTCGTACTGGTTGTACTCTTCGTCCATCCAGACATAGTGCGGGTCAGCGAAGTAGGAGTAGGTCACTTCCTTGCGTTCGAGGATGATGTCTTCGAACTTGTCGTCGGCACGGTAAACCGTTTCAGTCACGGCACCGTTGAGAAGATTCTTCATCTTCATCTTGACGGTGGAGGCGCCGCGGCCACCCTTGGAGTATTCGGACTTCAGGACAACCATCGGATCCTTACCGACCATGAACACGTTGCCGGAACGCAGCTCTTGCGCGGTCTTCATAATGTGTGTATTCCTTGATAAAAAGTTTTGACGCACGCCCGAAAAGAACGCATAAAATTCAGCGCGCCGGGCTTTCAAATTTTTGTGAACTCAAAATTTTAGCTTTTTTTCAGCCAATTTGGAAATGCTTTCGGCCAGGGTCGGAAGCGAAAAAAGTGTCTTTTTCCAATCGGTTGCGCCTGACTGCAGCGCGGCAAAGCAGTCTCGCCACTTTTTCCAGACATCTTCATGTACCTGCCCGTTGTTGACGTAGTCTTCGATTTCAAGCCACGCCCTGCGGGCTGCCTGCGGCAGTGACTGAGCATAAAGCGAAGCAAAGGCGGCAAGTTTGGTCAGGTGCGTATCTTCCTGCTGAGGGTACAGCGTCCAGATCATAGGAATTCCGGCAAGCTGGGCGCGCAGCACGCTGTCTTCGCCGCGGATAAGCGCTGCATCACAGCTCAGTAGCACGTCGTCAAAAATGTCCTGCGCCACCATCGGTGCCTGGACGAAAGAAATATGCCGTGCCTGCAGATTGACCAGAGCTTGTTTCAAGCGAGCGGAGGCAAGGCCCGGAGCAGCAAGGACTTGAACAGGGCGCGGATCTTGAGCAAGCAGATTGGCAAAACCTTCCACGGGCATTTCCGGATACGTGAAGAAATAAAGCGTAAAGGGGTGACTTGGATCCGCACCGAACGATGCAAAAAGCCTGGACCGCACGCTTGAACGACGTTCTCCGGAAAATTTCTGCAGCAAATCGCGCTCGCGGTTGATGCCGCAGGTTTTATCGGAAAATCCCGGAAACAGAAAGGTTTTGTCGTATCCGTAGCGAGGATGAGGGCTCGGCAGCCCGTTGCCTTCTTCGGCGTATTTTTCGGCTGTCAAATAATCCAGGGCAAACACGGCGCAGGGGGAAGATTCAACGCGCTTTGCAATCGCTGCTTCGTAGACGTCGGGAAGACGGCAGGAAAACAGTTCGATCACTACATCGGCGGCTTGGCCGCTCCATGAGGCAAAGGGAGTATCGGTACTGTCGTCGAGCCAGTCGCTCACCACGACTTGGCCGGGGACGGCAGGGGTAGCTTTGGTCTGTGCCGTCGGAACGATTGCCGAAAGCACGGCTGCATCGTCTATGATTAGGCGCACCGCCCAGTTGTACTCTTTGGCTAACATCTGAGCCAAACGCCAGGATACCCCGGCGTCGCCGTAGTTGTCGATAACGCGGCAAAACATGTCGCAGGTGCGCATGTCGAAACTCTCCTAGATTGAGAAAACCCCAAAAACGATTGAAAAACACAAATGATGTCAGCTATCAGCGCCGACAACAATAAGGAAGTTCTTGCCGGCCTGCCAAGTTTGCCCGGTGTCTACCGTTATTTTGACGAAGCGGGGACGTGTTTGTACGTCGGTAAAGCGCGTGACCTCAAGCGCCGCGTCTCCAGCTATTTCCGAAAAACGGGGCAAAGTCCGCGCATCGCGCTGATGGTGCAGAAAATCGCCCGGCTTGAGACGACCGTCGTTCGTACCGAAGCCGAAGCGCTGTTGCTTGAAAATAATCTCATCAAGACGCTCAATCCGAAGTACAACATTCTTTTTCGAGACGATAAAAGCTATCCGTACCTCAAAATTTCCGAGGGGCCGTTTGCTCGTGTGAGCTACTATCGCGGCGCCGTTGATCGGAAAAACCGCTATTTCGGTCCTTATCCCAACGGTTCGGCCGTGCGCGAAGCCATCGGTGTGCTTCAGAAGGTCTTTCATCTGAGGACGTGTGAAGAGGCCGTGTTCCGCTACCGAACCCGCCCTTGTCTGATGGGGCAGATGGGGCGTTGTTCAGCGCCTTGCATCGGCAAAGTAACGGCTGAGGAATACGCGCGAGATGTGGAAGACGCCTGCGCTTTTTTGCATGGCAAGACAGAGGAGATTATGCAGGCGTTGACAGACGCCATGATGAACGCCGCCGAAGGTCGCCGCTATGAAGAGGCGGCTGTTTTGCGTGACCGCATCAGCTTGTTGCGTGATGTCATGCATCAGCAGGCCGTAGAAACGACGGGAGGGGACACGGACGCGGACATCATTGCGGTGCTTGTCAAAAACGGAGCTGTTTGCGTGAATCTGGCTGTTGTGCGCGGCGGCCGTCATCTCGGAGATCATGCGTATTTTCCGGACTTTGCACGCAATTTGGGAGATGATCTCACGGAAAGCGAAGTGTTTGAGGCTTTCATTTCACATCATTACTGTAATGTGCCCGTCCCCGACACCGTGATATCACAGGCTGCGGCGGACCCGGCAGCTACCGCACAGTTACTTTCAGCACTTGCAAACCGAAAGGTTGCCTTTGTGCATGAACCACAACTAACGCGACGCAAGTGGTATGAAATGGCAGTGACCAATGCGGTAATCGCTTTGGATCGTCACATTGCAGAGAGTGCAGGCGAAACCAAACGCATTGATGATTTGATCAATGTGCTATCACTCGAACTCACTGATCAGGAAAGAGCCGAACTTCGAATCGAGTGTTTCGATATTTCTCACACTGCGGGGGAAGCGACGCAAGCCTCCTGCGTGGTTTTTGACGGAACTCGCATGAATAGTGCGCTCTATCGGCGCTTTAACATCGAAGGTGTGACGGGCGGCGACGACTATGCGGCCATGCGTCAGGTGTTAGAGCGCCGATATGCGCCGGTAGCTCGAGGTGAAGCCAAGTTGCCTACATTGGTCCTCGTCGACGGCGGACGCGGGCAAGTGCATATGGCCAAGGACGTTTTTCACGAGCTCGGTCTCGATATTTCCGTCATCGTGGGTGTAGCAAAAGGCGAGGGCCGCAAGACCGGATTGGAGACGCTCATTTTTGCAGACGGTCGGCAGCCTCTTGTACTTGGTGCGTCAAGTCCCGCCTTAATGCTCATTGCCATGATTCGAGACGAAGCTCATCGCTTTGCTATTACCGGGATGCGTGCCAGGCGCAGCAAGACGCGTCAAACGAGTCGTCTCGAAGATATCGAAGGCATCGGCCCCGTGCGACGTCGCAGATTGCTCACGCATTTCGGCGGTATGAAGGCACTAAAAAATGCGAGCGTGGAAGATATCGCTAAAATTGACGGCATTTCGCGCAAACTTGCCGAACAGATCTATTCTCAACTTCATGGGTCAGATTGTGCCTGACAAACGTTTCAACATTCCAATGGCGCTCACTTGGGCGCGCATTGCTTTTATTCCGCTGATCGTCGGCGTCTTTTACGTACCCGATGTCATTTTAAGTCCGCACGTCAAGAATCTTCTGGCGTGTGTGATGTTCGTGGTGGCTGCCATTACCGATGCCCTCGACGGCTATATTGCGCGCCGCTACAACATGATGACCAATATGGGAGCGTTTCTCGACAGTGTGGCCGACAAATTGGTGGTGTGTTCGGCCATCGTGGTGTTGCTGGCGTTTGACCGCGTCGACATGTTGGTCGCGTTGATCATTGTAGGCCGCGAAATCGCCGTGACAGCGCTCAGGGAGTGGATGGCAAAGATCGGAGCGGCAGCAAGCGTCAAGGTTAACTGGTTCGGAAAGATCAAGACCATTGCGCAGATGACTGCCATCCCGATGCTTCTTTATTTCGATCCGGTTTTCGGTTTGCCGATTGCATGGATCGGCACTGTCCTCATTTACATTGCGGCGATTCTGACCATTTATTCGATGTGCGTCTACATGTCCGCCGCCTGGCCACATTTGCAGCGGCAGGATCAGCAACGCAACTGAAATCCAAAAAATCGGGAACCGGGATGTGCTCGCTCGGCAATCGCATCAATTCTGCGGCTTTTCTTCTGTTCCCGACGATACCTTCGTAATGACGGGGTTGGCCCATGGCCCCTTGATGGTGTACTCGACCTTGAAGAGGTGACTTAACGGGGTGCGCAGTAGCAGTTGGGCTAAGAACGAACCGATACCCACGGCGGGATTGACGAAGGTAAGAGCCAGGCTTGCGTTGCCTGCGTTGATTTCCGGCAATACGATTGCACGACTGTCAACGCTGCCTTCGGGAACATTGATGTTGCCTGAGAGCAGAATCGTGCCGTGTGTGCCAACGATTTTGGTGTTGTCGGTTGAGAATACGCCGTTGGTGACAATTGAGCTTCCGGTTAAGGTATCAAACGAAAAACCACTCTTGAAGTCGGAGAAGTCCAGCATCAAGCGCTTAAAGAGCGATTGCATCGATACGAAAGATAAAAGCAGACCGCCCGCGCCGGTATCCACCTTGGCGATGGTGCCTTTACGGAAGTTGATGGCGTAGTTGCCTGCGATGGTGTCGAGCTTGGGTGACCAGGGAATCCCATCGAATTTGAAGTGTCCTTCGGCTGTTCCGGTCGAGTTTTCGATCACGCCGGGATAGCCTAGATCCGTGAGCGTCTGGCCGAGATCCTTTGTAGAGAACTTCAGCGAGAACTGAGTCTCTCCCGGGTGCTGCTGTGTCAGTTTTTTGCCTTGTGTCCAAAAGCCTGTACCGGTCAGAGCCGAGACGTCGGAGAAAATGGCAAAGTTCGTGATCCGTAGTGTTTCTTCATCAGCGGTTCCGGAAGCCTCTGCCTGTAGCACCATGCGGCCGATTTTCTTGTCGCCGTAGGAAAATTCATCAACAACCAGGTCAAGACTCGGCAGCACAGTAGGCCGGGGTGTGAGTACGACATCGACTGATTCTCCTTGAAGGAAGCGGCGAATCGTGGAGACATCTTTGGGGGCGATTTGCAGACGCTCGAAGCTGCCTGTGACATTGCCTCGGCCGGCGGGCTCGTAACGTAACTTGCCGCGAATTTCGTCGGAAGCAAGATCAATTGAGATGTTGTTGGCGTCGTCGAACTCCAATAGCGAATGAGTCTTATGAATGGGGCCGCTGGCGAGCATCAGTTGATCGGCAGTCACCTCCACGCGAGAAAGTCCCGCTTGGGGGGCGGCCGACATTGGCAACGGATTGCTTTCGACGCTTGTTTTCGGTGCTTGAGCAACGGCCGTATCGGTCATGGTACGTACGAAGGGCTGCCAGTCGACAAGGCTCAATTCCTTGGCCTCGACGGTGACGGCGATACCCTTGTCGGGAAGTCCGGCTCGATGTCCCACGGCAATATTGCCCAGGGGGACGAGTCCGGAGCCATCCGAAGGCAGCTGCAACAGTACGTCGAAGCGATTGGCCGAGCCCACTTTGATCATGTAACCCGACTGGCGGTTAAGGGTGACGGGGGTAAAGCTAAAGGCCGTATCCCAAGTTTCCGTCGGGCTTTTCTTGAGAGGTGCCGGCAGGTCAATTTCTACTCCCTGAAGCGAAGAGCGTGCCGAAACAGTCACGCCGTGCCCCTTTTTCACGACAACCGTAGAGACAAAGGGAAGCATGCCGGACATATGCTTGGCAACCGGATCGAAATACGGATTTCGTGCAAACCAGGTCAGATGAGAAACGTCCGTCGAACCCGAAGCGCTGATCACGATAGAGCCATCGGTCGTGGTGTGTACCGACACGGAGGCGTCGCCCGAACCGAAGGGGCGTGCGTGTACGTTGCTCGCTGTCGCGCCTTTTTCGGAGAAATGAACAGTGCCTTCGACATCTTTTAGCGGCGGTTTAGGCCACCCCATGGCTATGTCGGCTTTTTGCATGGAAATTGCACCTTTGACCTTGGTAGCCGTGGCATTCTTCAGCGGAATGTCGAGATACAGATCCAAATGCCCCGGTCCTTTGGCTGCGGTGCCCTTGAACGCACCCGACACAAATCCGGTGACGGGGCTGGCTTCCACATAGTCAAAAAACTTTTGTAATTCTGCGTCAGCTTTACCGTTGATGATCAGTCGCGTATCGTCGCCGGCTCCTAGGTTTGGAATGTCGGCGCGGGTTTTTGAAACCGTCGCGCCGTGTGTTTTGGCGGTATCGGCCAGCACCGTCATTGACGCGCCTTCAAAGATGAGACGTCCCTGAATGTCGGTGAGTAGAGGCCAGTGGGCGGCGCGCTCAAAATCGCCGTCGTCAAGCACTTTCATTGACGGGACATAATCAATGGCGGCATCCTTGAGTTCTGCCGAAACAATGAAGTGACCATCATCTTTGTGCAGGCCTACCCAGGGGTATTTCACAAGATCGCCGCGCAATTCGAATGTGCCGTTCTGCGCCTTGCCCGAAACAAGACCGCCCTGCAGCCAACGGCGAACGTTTTCGGGGACTGCAAACGGCATGTAGCGCCAGGCGCGGTCGGCTTGAAGTCGTTCGATTTGTCCTGAGAGATCGATACGGCCGGCGGCTGTTTCATTTTGCTGCCAAGTGCCATGCACGCTGACCGACAAATCTTCATTTGAAACGGCAATGTTGTCAAAAGCAATCGCTAACCGCTCTTTGTCGGAGCCTGCCGGTCGGGTCAGCTGCCAGTTGACGGCACCGGTGAGAGAATCCACCGATAAACGCGGAGTTTCAAAAACGCCCGGAATAGAAACGGCTCCCTTTTTTGTGGCAAAAGAGACATGTCCATGTTTATTGGCGACCTCAAGGGAACCGGAAAGATTCTCAAAACCGGAAAAGATCAATTTGGCGTCTTCGGGAGAATTGTGCGCGACCGTTAAGCCGGAGAAGTCGGTTTTAATGCGCCAGTCCTGTGTATTTCCGGGCGAACCGAGCCACGACACCTCGAGGTTGGAGATGGTGCCGGAAGCTTCGTGCATGCGAATCAAATCGGCTGCCGCTTTGGGAAAGGGAACGGAAGGAAGCAATTGTTTGAGCGTTTCAACATCAAGTTGAGCGACGCTGAAACCAGAGCGATGTGTGGCGGCGTCCGGTGTTGAATCCATGTGAACGATGGTCTGCAACAGTAAATTCTGCGCCGTCGTGCCGTCGCTGAGCTCGAAATTGAGGTTTTCCGCCTTGGCGTGAAGTTCGCCTTGGTCCAGTGTTTCGCTCAACCGTGTGGACAGGGTTTTGACCTGAAGCGGCTCGGCGTCTTTCGAAAAAGTGAGCAGAACATCAGATAGACCCAGATAACTTGTCAGTTCGCTCGGATTGCCGTCTTGGAATTTGAGCCACGTGCGCGTACTGCCGCGACCGGATTTCAACAATTTGCGGGCCGCCGGAATGGGGCGAGTGAGTCGCGCGACGTCAAGGTTGTCTGCGCCGAAGAAAAGTTCACCGGACCAGGTTTTCCAACTGCGATCGCCGAAAAGCGGTGCAGTGAATTTCGTGCGGATGTCAATGCGGTTTTCGTGACGTCCGGCCAACTCGCCCTGAATACCTGCGCGATAGGAACTGACGTTTTTTTCAAACGTGAGATTAATGTTCTCGAGCGTGGTCGTACGGGCGCGCGGTTTGGCGGTCAAATCTTGAAAACGCAACTTGCACGAGGTGACGTCAATGCGTCCCTGACGAAGCAGCCAATCCGTGAACAATGAACTATTCTCAGCATCTCTTCGGGCGGTATCGTTGAAATTGAGAACGAACCCAGCGATGTCATACACGCCCTGATCAATACGTCGAACGGTGATTTCAGCATTGGGAACTTCAAGTTTTCGAAAGAGAGGCTGCCCGAAGACGGAGCGCCAGTAAAAACTTGCCTCGACTTGAGGCAAATGCAGAATGTTGGCGTCGCGCGAGCGAGGATCAGGACGTTGAATTACGACATCGCGCAGAGACAACTGAGGCCAGAACGTGTCCCATCGCGGAGAGACGCGTCCGATGCTTACCTCGGCGTGTAGCGAATCGCTCAAAAAGCGAGCGATGTCATCCTTGTACTTGTCGACTTGCGGCAACAGCACCCAACGTGTGGCAAGCACCAGAGCACAAAAGAGGAAGTAAAAGAGTACGACGCCCCAAAAGAAAGATACCCATGCCGCGCGCACTTTGGGGTGGCGCAGATAGGCTCTGAATCTGACCGGAAGTATGGAAAACGTCGAACTCATGCCGCAGGAATTGCGAAGATCACGGACTTTAGAGGAAAAAACGACTCAGCGCGGGGCTCACACAGCTAAAATGAGCCGAACAAGCAAGCGCCGAAAACCGGTCGAGCTGTCACGCAAATGAAACGAAAAATTCACACAAGGCAATATACCAAAGCTCGTTGCGGACAACTCAGGCGATTTTGTATCTCGCCGCAAATTGACCTCGATTTGAAACAATTTTTTTACGCAGTTTTTACGTCATGGGCGAATTGAACTCCATCAAACCGCGTCTGACTCCGCAAGAAGTTCCTCAGTTTTCTCAGTATGCCGCGCGTTCTCTCAATGCCATGGCTCTGCAGTGCGGTTCGACCCCTCAGGATTTGATCGAACGCTTTGAGAAGCAACCTGTGACGCGCGATTCAATGCGAAGCCGTCTTGAAAAGATCGATGACCCGGAAATGCTTGACATAGTCATGCGTCAGCTGCGCCGGGAAGTGATGACGGCTTTGATCGTTCGGGATCTGAGTGCTCGTGCAGACTTTCAGGAAGTGGTAAGCACGGTGACGGCTTTGGCTGAGGAAACCGTTTCAGCTGCCGTGCGGGTGCATTCTCGAAAACTTGCGCAGCGCTTCGGTGTTCCGATGGGTGTGTCCGGAGCCCCCCAGGATTTGCTGGTTGTCGGAATGGGCAAATTAGGCGGAGAGGAGCTCAACGTGAGTTCCGACATCGATCTCGTGTTTGTTTACGACGAAGGTGGTGAGACGCAGGCAATCGGTGAATTTTCTTCGGCTCGCCGCCAGGTGACAAATCATGAGTTCTTTGATCGGTTGGCTCGCCGCGTCATTGCCTCCATCAACGAAATCGACGGCACCGGTTTTGTGTTTCGCGTGGACATGCGTTTGCGTCCTTTTGGTGACAGCGGTCCCTTGGTGATTTCCTCGGCAATGCTTGAAGAGTATCTCTACAGCGAGGGTCGCGACTGGGAACGCTTTGCCTGGCTCAAAGGACGCGTTGTCAACCGTAGCGTTTTTGCTGGTGAAGAGAACTTTGCGCAGGCCGTCCGCAATCTCAATTCGTTGGTGCGGCCTTTTGTGTTTCGGAAATACGTAGACTTCGGCGCCATCAGTGCCTTGGCGAAAATTCACGAAATGATCCGTGCGGAAACCGCACGTAAAGAAGCCGTCAAAGACCGCGGTACCAATATCAAACTCGGTAGCGGCGGCATCCGAGAAATCGAATTCATTTGCCAGACATTTCAGATCATCCGCGGCGGACGCGAAGCCGAGCTGCGCGGCAAAACCACCGGTCCGATGCTCAAGGCCTGTGCCGCGAGCGGTTGCATTGATGAACAGACGGCCGAGCGGCTCAACCGAAACTACGTGTTTTTGCGCAATCTCGAGCACTGCCTACAGTATGTTGACGACAAGCAGACGCAAGTTTTGCCTAAGGACGACGAAGAACGCTCTCGCGTGGCCAAGATGATGGGCTTGACGCTTGCCGAACTTGATACGGAAGTTGCCGAAATCCGAGCATTTGTAACGGCAACCTTTGACGGTGTCTTTCACACCAAGGCTCCGTCGGATCGGGTAAGCAATTGGCCGGTCGGCTGGTCGACGGGTGATCCTGCGCTTGAAAGCGAACTGACGGATGCGCTTGCCGAGGATGGGTTTGTAGAAGCCAACAAGTTAGCAGGACGCGTTCTCAAGATGATGCGTTCGCGTTACTTGAACGCTCGTACGCAACAGACGCGTGAACAGCTTGCACGCTTTGTACCCAAGGTTGCCAAAAAGGCGGCAGGATGGGCGCAGCTGCGAGAAAGCCGAGTTTCGGCTGACGAAGTGATGGAGCGTTATCTTTCGATTCTGGAAATGGTGCTCGGACGCGCGACCTATATTGCGCTTCTCAACCAATACCCGGATGCGGCCGATCGAGTCGGTCGTATGCTTGCCGTATCCCGTTGGGCTGCCGACTACATTGCTGCGCATCCCTTGGTGCTCGACGAATTGGTCGATGCGCGCAATCGCGTGATTGACGACTACACGCCGGTTGATCGCAGTCGTTGGCTTGAAGAGTTGCGTGCGCAGATGCGAGCGGCCGACGGCGATCGTGAGCGTCAGCTCAATCATCTGCGCGATGCTCACCATAGCGCACTTTTCCAGTTGCTCACGGCCGATTTGGAAGGACGTCTCACGGTGGAACGTTTGGCCGATCATTTATCGGCTCTGGCCGATGCTGTGTTGGCGGTGGTGATTGAACTTGCCTGGGATTCCATTGCAACGCGGCATCGCGAATACCCGAAGTTTGCGGTAATCGGCTATGGAAAACTTGGCGGCAAAGAGCTCGGTTACGCGTCTGATCTTGACTTGATATTTCTCTACGACGACGATGCTCCGGAGTCGGAGAGCAACTATGTGAAGCTCGTCAAACGTATGTTGAGTTGGCTCACGCTGCAGACAAGCTCCGGCATTTTGTTTGATGTTGATATGCGTTTGCGTCCCAACGGGCAGGACGGATTGATTGCCTCCAACATTGAGATGTTCCGCAAGTATCAGCGCAACGCCGACGGGCACGGCGCTTGGCCGTGGGAACATCAGGCGTTGACGCGAGCCCGTTTCTGTGCGGGCGATCCGCAGGTGGGCCAACAGTTTGAAGACGAGCGTCGTTACATTCTGACGCTGGAGCGCGATGCCGCTCAGGTGGCAAAGGACGTCATTGAGATGCGCGGCAAGATGCTTGAGGGCCACCCCAATCAGACCGATCTGTTTGACGTCAAGCACGATCGCGGAGGTATGGTGGATTTGGAATTCATCGTGCAGTATCTGGTTTTGGCCAAGAGCTCCGTTTTTCCGGAACTTGTTAACAACTTCGGTACGATTCATTTGACCGAAATGGCCGCCCGACTGGGACTTCTCGACGAAGAAACGGCGGCTCAGGCCGTCAAAGCCTATCGCCATTACCGCAATATCCAGCGCGAAATTCGCCTTTCACGTGGTGAAGACGTACGTTGCCGCGTCGAGCCCCAGAGTGTCGCGGATGAACGCAAGGCTGTTCTGAAGCTTTGGAAGGACGTGTTCGGAACCGACGCACCGTTGGTCTGATCAGGAAAGCGGCGGCGAACCGTGAAGGTTGCCGCCGTTTTTCTTGAGCCGGAATCAGAGAATGCCGCTGTGGCGCAGCAGCGGTTCGATCGAAGGATCGCGACCGCGGAAGGCACGGAAGTTTTCTATGGCGTCGCGTGACGAGCCGCGGCTTAACACTTCATCGACCCAGCGCTTGCCTGTGGCCGGGTTAAAGAGTCCTTCTTCCTCGAAAGCGCTGAAGGCGTCGGCAGAAAGCACTTCGGCCCACTTGTAACTGTAATAGCCGGCGCTGTAGCCGCCCGCAAAAATGTGTGCAAAGCTTTGTGCGAAACGGGAGTACTCGGCTGCAGGGACCACTGCAACTTCTTTTCTCACATTGTCCAGAACCTTTTCGAAATCCTCGGCATGATCCGATTTGTCGTCGTCATGAATGCGCAGATCAAAAAGCGCGAACTCGAGTTGACGTAGACAGAACATACCGCTTTGGAAGTTCTTGGCCGCGAGCATCTTGTCGAAAAGATCTTTAGGGAGAACCTCACCGGTATCAACGTGCGAGGAAAGCGTCTTCAGGGTGTCGTAGTTCCACGCCCAGTTCTCCATGAATTGACTTGGCATTTCTACGGCGTCCCATTCCACACCGTTGATGCCAGAGAGTTGCGCCTGCGGCACGCGTGAAAGCATGTGATGCAGACCGTGGCCAAATTCGTGGAAAAGTGTCGTGACGTCGTCGTGTGTCAAAAGCGCCGGTTTGTCGCCGACGGGGTGCGAGAAGTTACAGACGAGGAAGGCGACGGGCGTGCGTACCGAACCGTCGGGCAATACGCAGTAGGTGGTGTCGCTGTCCATCCAGGCGCCTCCGCGTTTACTGGCGCGAGCGTAGAGGTCGGTGTAAAAACGCGCGATGAGGTTGCCGGAAGCGTCTGAAATCCGCCACAGCTTGACGTCATCATGCCAAACCGGAGCCGAGTCTTCGTTGATGCGCACGTCAAAAAGCTTTTCCACCAAACGGAACATCCCGTTGAAGACGGCCGGTAGTGTGAAATAGCGTTTCACTTCATGGTCGCTGTAGGCGTACTTGGCGCGGCGAAGCGACTCGGAGACCCACGCAACATCCCATGGATGCACTTCGTCAAGGTTCAGTTTCTCTTTTGCAAACGCCTTGACTTCTTCCCAATCGGCCAAGCCTTTTGCACGAGCCTTTTGAGCCAGTTCCGTTAAAAATGCTTCGACTGCGGCAGGAGAATCAGCCATCTTGGGTACAAGAGAAACTTCTGCGTAGTTCTTGAAGCCGAGCAGCAATGCTTCTTCGCGACGATTCCTGAGCAAAGAGCGAATGAGCGGCGTGTTGTCGCGTTCGGCCGGCCCGAATTCGGAGGCACGTGTCGAATAGGCGCGATGAAGCTTTTCACGCAGTGAGGCGCTGTTGGCATACTGCATGGCGGGAAGATAGCTCGGCATGTGCAGCGAGATGCGCCACTTCCCTTCGAGGCCTGCGGCTTTGGCCTCTGCAGCGTACATATCAATGACATCCGCAGGAATGCCATCAAGCTCCGAGACATTGTCTACGTCAAGCGTAAAGGCGTTGGTTGCGTCGAGCAAGTTTTCGCTGAATTTCTGGCTTTCGGCGGCATCCTGCTGACCGAGCGCCTTAAGGCGAGCCTTGGGTTCGGGGGCAAGTTCCGCACCCGAAAGACGGAAGTCACGGATTTCTCGCTTGATGATGCGTTGACATCCTTCACTTAAGGCTGCAAAGCCTTCCGAGCTTTCAATCGCTTTGTATTTGGCAAAGAGAGCTTCGTTCTGAGAGAGCTCGATATAAAACTGCGTCATGCGCGGCAGGTTGGCGTTATATGCCTCGCGCAACGCTTCACTGTCCATGACACCCGAGAGGTGGCCCACGGCCGACCAGGCGCGCGAGAGCTTTTCAAGCGCCTGTTCTAGCGGATCGACGACGTCGCTCCAGGTGGCGGGTGTCTCGGGAGCCGTGACCTTGGCAACGGCGTCGCTTGCCTTGGCGAGCAGCTCGTCCAAAGCCGGAGTGATGTGTTCGGTTTTGATGGCGGGCCAGTTTAAAAGAGAGCCCTGATCGATCAAGGGATTGGTCATGACAACTGAAAAAAACTAAAAGAACATCAAAACAAAGAAATGCCGCGGCGCATCTGAGCGGCGAGCACCGTGTTTTGCATCAGCATGGCAATCGTCATGGGACCGACGCCGCCCGGTACGGGGGTGATGCTGCCGGCGATTGCTTTTACTTCAGAGAAATCCACGTCCCCGCAAAGCTTTCCGGTTTCATCGCGGTTCATGCCGACGTCAATCACGACGGCGCCGGGCTTGACCATATCGGCCTTGATGAGCTTGGCGCGGCCTACGGCGGCCACCAGAATGTCGGCGTTGCGCGTGACGGCGCTCAGATCGGGTGTGCGGCTGTGCGCGACAGTGACGGTGGCATCGGCAGCCAGAAGCAGCAAGGCCATGGGTTTGCCCACGATGTTGCTGCGTCCGACGATGACGGCGGATTTGCCGCGGGGATCGACGCCCGATTTTTTAATCAAACGCATCACACCGAACGGTGTGCACGGGACAAAGCCCTGTTTGCCGGTGACGAGAGCACCCGCATTGGCTACGTGAAAGCCGTCGACGTCTTTGGCAGGGTTAATTGCTGAGATCACGGCGTCGGCATTGATTTGTTCGGGCAACGGCAACTGAACCAGAATGCCGTCAACGCTGTCATCCGCGTTGAGTTCGGCAATCTTGGCGAGAAGTTCTTGCTGCGTCGTTTCGGCAGGCATTCGAAATTCGAGCGAACGGATGCCCGTATCCGCGCAAGCCTTGATTTTGTTGCGCACATAAACCTGGCTGGCTGAATCGTCGCCGACGAGAATCACGGCCAGCGCGGTGCAAACGCCCTTTTCGGCAAGTGCGGCAACCTGTGTTTTCACTTCGGAGCAGATTTCAGCGGCAAGAGCCTTGCCGTCGAGGATTTGTGCTGACATAGACGAAATTTCCTAAAAAAGCGAGCGGTCTTGCGACCGCCCGATGTTGAGATTCGGTTAGCGTTTGCCGGTAAGCTTGTTCCTCTCATCATGAGCGCGGCGGGAAGCATCGGCTTTGGGCAGTACCTCAGCGATCGCCTGAGCGGCTGCGGCGTTGAATTTCAGGCGGAAATCTGTGACCGGTTGGTTGTTGCGCACGATGCGAACAGGAACCACCTGCATGCGTGACTGGCCTTTGTTGCCGCGCACGACTTCGGCAAAGCCCACGTCAATGCCGTCGTTGTTGATCGGCTGAATGCCAATGTCGGAACTTGGCACGTCGGCGTCTTCGGTGAGTTCAAGAACACGCGTTCCCTGAATACGGCTTATCTTCCAGGAGCCGCCCTTTTGTGTGCCGTTGGGCAGTCGTTCGCAGAACATATTGCTGCGCTGAACCTGTGAAAGAGTGAAGCGTCCTTGGGGAGCCGACGCACGGTACTTGCCACGCTCGCGCACGGGTCGCTCAAAGGACAGACCGTAGGGCGTTGCCTCCAAATGGCTCACGTAGCTCATGCAGTAGGGCGTTGTCTTGGCTGTGTAGCGCGCAACCAAGCTTTCGAGATTGCGGGCGCCCGTAAAGGCCGACCGCGACGGCTGCACGATTTCATCGTCGCCGAGCCAATAGGTGGCGAGATACGCAACGGATCCCTGAGGAAACTTAGCGTCGGCCGGCACAAACCAGGCGAGCGAATCCGGCTGGTTGTTGCCGTTGCGAAGGAAGTGACGGATGGGCTTGCCTGAGATGTTGTAGGCGCGCAGTTCAACGGCAAGGTTAAAGACCGCCTGACCGGAATTCTGCAAAAGGATGCGACCGTCGGGCAGACGGGAGGCAACCATCGGCCCTTCGTTGTTGAGCACTCTGGAGTTACGGATGAGCTGCACGGCGCCCTGGCCCCAGGTAAAGCAGCGTTCCCCGGCCTGCGTTACGGTTTCACTGACGGTCCAGCTACCCGTTTGAGCGGGTTGCAGCTGAAAGAAACTGCGGTGCGTGTCGTAGAAGGCGTAGATGCCTTCCTGCAGGGCTGCAACGGAGTCAACGGGAATTTCCGTGCTGCGGAAGGGCGGACGAATGTTCGATTCGGGGCGCCACGTTGCGTCGGTGAATTCCTTGTAGTTGGCTTTGGGTTGGTAGTCAACAGTATGCGTCGCACACCCGCTCAATAGGACGGCTGCGGCAAATGCAGCGGAAGTGGCTTTCAGAAAAAGGCGAAACGTCTTCATTTTTCTTCGCGCTCCGTAGCAAGATCAGTTTTAGGGCGACACGACGGCGCCCGGATTGAGTCGGTTGTCAGGGTCGAAAATGCGCTTCAATTTGCGCATCAACTGCAGTTCATCTGCCGGTTTTGTTTGCTCAATAAGGTCGCGTTTCATGCGCCCGACGCCGTGCTCGGCGGCAACCGAGCCGTTAAATCGTGCTACATGTTCGTAGACGATGGCGTTGATTTCCTTTTCAAAGGCAAAACAAAGCCGGGGATCCTGCCCCGGAACGACGCCCATATTGTAGTGGAGATTGCCGTCTCCGAAATGACCGAAAACACTCGGTTCGATCCAGGAAAAACGCTTTGCGAGCGCAGCATTGGTTTGTTCGACGAACTCCGCAAGGCGGCTTCGCGGCACGCTGATGTCGTGCTTGACGTTGCCTCCGGTCTTCTTGTGCGCTTCAGGGACTGCTTCGCGCACTGCCCAAAGCGCCTCGCATTGGATCTCGCTTTGCGAGAGAACGGTGTCGGTGATGATTCCTTGTTCGAGAAGTCCTTCAAGCAGCGACTCGAGAAGGTCGGCACTATGAGTTTCATCTTGGGTGTCGGAATAGGAAAGTTCAACGAGAACCGACCAAGGCGAGTGTGTATCGATTTTTTTGACTTTCTCGGGAAAGACCTGCGCAACACGCTGCAGCGGCGTTTGATGAACGATTTCAAAGGCGCTCAGGGCGTGACCTGCCTGTGCTTGAAAGGCGCAGAAAAGCGGTTCGATTTTGCGCAGAGAATCCAGCGACAGCCAAAGCACCTTGCGCGAAGCCGGAAGCGGGTGCAGTTTCAGTATTGCCTTTGTGATGAGGCCAAGCGTTCCTTCGCTTCCGATGAACAGCGACTTTAAGTCGTAGCCGGTGTTGTCCTTGCGCAGACCGCGCATCAGGTTGAGCACGCGTCCATCGCAAAGAACGACTTCAAGTCCCAGACATAGGTCTCTGGCGTTGCCGTATCGCAGAACATGTACGCCGCCCGCGTTGGTCGCAAGAACGCCTCCCACGGTAGCCGTTCCGTCGCTCGCAAGGCTGAGTGCAAAAAGACGCTTTTGCAGAGCGGCCATTTCTCTGACGGCTGCGACCGTAACACCCGCTTGTACGACGACCGAATCGTTTACGGTGTCGATTTTCTCGATGCGGCGCAGACGGGTTGTCGAGAGCAAAACGGTTCGCGAGACATCCGTGTCGTTCACAACGGGGGTAGCCGCCGCGGCGTTGCCTGTGTTGCCGCCTTGAGCAAACACGAGCGCGTTGTGTCGGCAGGCGACGCGCATGATTTCCGAGACTTCTTCGGTTGTGGAGGGGAAGACGGCACACAGCGCGCGGCCCTGCCAGCGGCCGCGATTATCAAGCAAAAGCGGAGCTAGGGCCGTCGCGTCGGTGAGAACGCGATCGGAGCCGAGACACGCCTGAAGGTCGGACAGAAGTGAAGCCATGTTTTTTCCGAGAAATCGAAACGAGACATAGTTTACGCGGCGCCGACCGTACGTTTGTCTTGAGAAATACGTATAAACAAAACAGGCGCTCCTTCGAAGAAAAGAGCGCCTGTGAATCGACGTCAGAAGACCGCGATTAGATCGTCAGCAACGGCACGATGAGCAGAGCCACGATGTTGATGATCTTGATGAGCGGGTTGACGGCGGGGCCGGCGGTGTCCTTGTAGGGGTCGCCGACTGTGTCGCCCGTCACGGCAGCCTTGTGAGATTCGCTGCCCTTGCCGCCGAAGTGACCGTCTTCGATGTACTTCTTGGCGTTATCCCAAGCGCCGCCGCCAGTGGTCATGGAGATGGCCACGAAGATACCGGTGACGATCGTGCCCATCAGCACGCCGCCGAGAGCCTTCGGGCCGAGGATGAGGCCGACGAGGATCGGGACGATGACCGGCAGAACGGACGGGATGATCATTTCCTTAATAGCAGCGCCGGTGAGCATGCCGACGGCCTTGGAATAATCGGGCTTGGCCTTGCCTTCCATGATGCCCTTGATTTCCTTGAACTGGCGACGGACTTCAATCACCACGGAGCCGGCAGCGCGGCCGACGGCTTCCATAGCCATTGCACCGAAGAGGTAGGGAATCAGACCGCCGATGATCAGACCGGCAATCACGTACGGGTCGGAAAGGTCAAACTGGAAGTCAATGTTGAACTGCTGCTTCAGAGCGTGCGTGTAGTCGGCAAAGAGCACCAGAGCGGCCAGACCGGCCGAACCGATGGCGTAGCCCTTGGTGACGGCCTTGGTCGTATTGCCGACTGCGTCAAGCGGGTCGGTCACGTTGCGGACCTTTTCATCGAGTTCGGACATTTCGGCAATACCGCCGGCGTTGTCCGTGATCGGGCCATAGGCGTCGAGAGCAACGATGATGCCGGCCATAGTCAGCATTGAGGTTGCGGCGATGGCAACACCGTAAAGACCGGCAAGCGAGAAGCTCACGAGAATGGCGATAACCACGGCGAGAACCGGAAGAGCGGTGGCCTTCATGGACACGGCCAGACCGGCGATGATGTTGGTGCCGTGACCGGTGGTGGAAGCTTCGGCAACCGTCTGCACGGGCTTGTATTCCGTACCGGTGTAGTACTCGGTGATCACGACCATCAAGGCAGTCAGAACGAGGCCGATCAGAGCGGAACCGAACAGGTGCGAGGTCGTCACGCCTTCGGGCAGCATCTTGGGATCGGAGAAGACGAAGTCGCCGACGAACCAGAAGGCAACGGCGGCGATGACGCCGGCGACGATAAGGCCGCGGTACAGGGCCGTCATGATCTTCTTGCCGGGCAGGTACTTCACGAAGAACGTACCGATGATGGAAGCGACGATCGAGACAGCACCCAAAACGAGCGGGTATTCAACCATGCGCATAGTGTCGCCCGTTGCCGAAAGCGCGCCGATCATCATGGTGGCCACGATGGTCACGGCGTAGGTTTCGAACAAGTCGGCAGCCATACCGGCGCAGTCGCCCACGTTGTCGCCCACGTTGTCGGCGATCACGGCGGGGTTGCGGGGGTCGTCTTCGGGAATGCCGGCTTCAACCTTACCCACAAGGTCGGCACCGACGTCGGCGCCCTTGGTGAAGATGCCGCCGCCCAGACGAGCGAAGATGGAAATCAAGCTCGAACCGAAAGCCAGACCGATCAACGGCTTGATCGTGGTGTAGAGGTTGGCGTCGGGAGCAGCCGTGCCGATCAGCACAGCCATGTAGCCGGCCACACCGAGAAGGCCCAGACCGACCACGAGCATGCCTGTAATGGCGCCGCCCTTGAAGGCGACGTTAAGAGCTTCGGCGATGCCTTGGCTGGCTGCCTGAGCGGTGCGAACGTTGGCCTTGACGGAAACGTTCATTCCGATGAAGCCGCAAGCTCCGGAAAGGATGGCGCCGACGGCAAAGCCGCCTGCCGTCTTAAAGCCCAGTGCGGGAACGAAGGCGATGATAAGGAAAAGAACCACGCCGACGATGGCGATGGTCGTGTACTGCTTGGTCAGATAGGCCGTTGCACCCTGCTGAATGGCGTGCGAGATTTCCTGCATGCGGGGATTGCCGGGATCGCGGGCCAGAATCCAGCTACGGGAGACAAGACCGAAAATCACGGCGATGATGCCCGCGGCAATGGCGAGCCACAAAGCTGTAGTCATGATGTTGAAAGCTCCGGGTGTCGACTCAACGTCCGAGGAGGGTCAAGCCGACGCCAAAAGTGTTAAAGAAAAAAACAAAAAAAGAAGGGAACACGGTGATTTCACACATCGTGTTCCCTTTTAATTTTTTACTTCAGCGCCTCGAAGATCGCATCGCGGATGTCCGTAATCGAACCGACGCCGTTGACCTTACGGTACTGCGGCACGTTGGGTTCGCCGGACGCTGCGAGCTTGCTGTAGAAGTCGACGAGTGCTTCGGTCTGAGCATGGTAGACAGACAGACGCTTCATCACGACTTCTTCGCGGTCATCGTCACGCTGTACAAGGTCTTCGCCCGTCACGTCGTCCTTGCCGGCAACCTTGGGCGGGTTGTACTTGACGTGGTAGCTGCGGCCCGAGGCGGGGTGTACGCGGCGGCCGGACATACGTTCGACAATTTCGGAATCGGGCACGGAGATTTCGAGCACGAAGTCAATCGGCACTCCGGCGTCCTGCAGCGCCTGAGCCTGCGGGATGGTGCGCGGGAAGCCGTCGAAAAGAAAGCCGTTCTTGCAGTCGTCGGCAAGCAGACGTTCCTTGACAAGCCCGATGATGATGTCATCGCTCACAAGGCCGCCCTGATCCATGATCACTTTGGCGGCTTTGCCGAGTTCGGTACCGGCCTTGACGGCAGCGCGAAGCATGTCGCCCGTCGAGATCTGCGGAATGCCGAAGTGTTCTTTGATGTAGTTGGCCTGGGTGCCTTTACCGGCGCCGGGGGGTCCGATCAGGATCAAACGCATGAAAAATCTCCAATTAATTCAACGTAAAACCAGTAAAAGACAGATTTACGTCGGAAACTCTTTCAAGAAAAATTCCGCGAGTCCCGAAGGTCGCGTCGCTTTGCCCGCCGCATCGCAACAAGCTCACAGTTTTTTCTTGCACTGCGGAAATTGTAATTGAAACATTCTGCAAAACAATAGCGAAACCTTTGTTACATCTTTCGGACGAGGTAAAACGCGGCTTTTCGGAACCAAAAAAACTAGTTTTTGAGAGATTCGGCGTACACCGCACGCACGCGCTCCAGATCTTCGGCGGTGTCCACGCCCGAAGGCAGGTTCTCGTCGAGAATCAGTACGCTGATGCGGTACCCGTGCCAGAGGGCTCGCAGCTGTTCCAGCGACTCGAACTTTTCGATGGGGGCTGGAGCAAGCTTAGGAAACGCCTTCAAAAAGCCTGCACGGTAGGCATAAAGCCCGATGTGGTGATAGGCGGGCAAATCTTCGGGCAGCACAGACTTGTTGCTACGAAATGCGTCACGCGGCCAGGGAAGCGGCGCGCGAGAGAAGGTAAGCGCTCGACCCTTGGCGTCGATTTCGACCTTGACTACGTTCGGATTGAAGAAGTGTTCGGCGTCGGATATCGGGTGCGCAGCGGTGGCAATGGCGCAATCGTCGTGCTTTTCAAGGTCTTCGGCAACGGCGCGTATGACATTGATGGGAATCAGAGGTTCGTCGCCCTGAACATTGACGACGATCGTGTCGTCGGTTAGGCCCAGAGCCGCGGCGGCTTCGGCGAGACGGTCGGTCCCGGTCGGACAGTTCGGATCCGTCAGAAGCGCCTTGATGTCGTGTTCTTCGCAGGCCTTGACGATGGCCGGTGAGTCGCAGGCGACGAAAACCGCATCGGCACCGCACCCAAGAGCGCGCTCGGCGGTACGCACAACCATCGGCTTGCCGCAGATGTCGGCAAGCGGTTTTTCTTTGAGGCGCGAAGACGACATGCGCGCCGGCACGATTACTACAAAGCCCATGGCAAATCCTTCGTTAGTTGGCAGGTTTGATACGAGCGGCTTCTTGTTCCTCGGGCGTGAGTTCTCGCGCTTCCTTGGTGAGCATCACCGGGATTTCTCCGTCAAGCGGGAAGCCGAGCGCGCACTTGGCGCACTGCATTTCAGACTTCTGCTGATCAAAATGAAGAGGCCCCTTGCAGACGGGGCAGACCAAAACTTCGGTAAGGCGGCTGTCCATAATATTGTCGTTTCAATGTTCGGCTGACGAAGCGTTCGTCAGCGGGAGTTGTATTTGCTCGGAAGAGTGCGTGTGCCGGGGAGCATCTCATTGAGCAGCTGAAAGATCTTATCTTCCGTGCTGATGAATTTCGAGATGTTGATTCCGTTTGTCGGCGCATCGTACTTGGCTTCGCTTACAAGCTTGCCGTGCTCCCAGTATTGCAGATGGATGTTGGAGGTGTAGTTGGCGATCTGCCAGCGGGAAATCGACTGACAGGAAAAGACGCGGGAACAGTTTTTCGTTTGCCCCGCGCCGACGCGCTTCACGGAAAAACCCTTGCGCTTGAGACCTTTGATGACGGAGTTGTAGGCGACCTTTCGGTTGCTTGAATCTTGAATGACGCAGACGTTGCCGGGTTTGATGTTGTACGCGGGTGCCCGGACTGACTGCGTGGAGCAGCCGGCCAGAAGGCAGCAGGCGGCAAGACCGATACTCAGGCAAGTGCGATTCATGGTTTGTTTCAGTGCGTGATTTCTTCCGTGGGCGGTACGATGTCAATGTGTTTGCGTTCGGCCGCATCCGTGAGCTTTTCCACTACGAACTGGATGAGGTAGGGGTCAAGTTGTGTTTGGTACTCGACGACCCAAATGCGGCGGTCGTTCTTGATATCCGCGTTCTGCATGGCTTTGACCGCGTCCTTGCCGGTGATGAAGATGTAGCGTGCGTCGGACTGCGCAAACGGATTCGTATCAAAGGCAAAGTGATCGCCCAATCCCAAGTTCTTGCCGACGATGTCGTGAGCGGCAAGCATATTGAAGAAGCGATCGGGCGCGGCAATGCCGGCCGCAGCAAGTACCTTGGCTTCTTTTTCGGCGATACGGTGAGAAATGTCCTCGATTGAGCGGCGGCGGCCGTCGCACAGACGCACGACATCTCCGAGCTGGGAAGTGGCGGCAAAGCGAGGCGTACGACTTTCAATAGTATCTTCGGTAGCGCTCAGAACGATGGCATCAACAGAGTCCAGACGCGAGGGGAGTTCGCGCAGGGGGCCTGCGGGAAGCGCCCAGCTGTTGCCTAGCCCTCGAGCACCGACGACGGCAAGTTCAACGTCGCGCGCAAGGCGCCGATGCTGCAGACCGTCGTCGCTGACAATCACATTAACGCTCGGATTGCTCCGAATCAGCAGACGCCCTGCGGCCACGCGGTCGCGTCCCACGGCTACAGGAACCCCGGTGGCGCGGCGAATCAAAAGCGGTTCGTCGCCGACGGTGCTCGCCGGAGAGTCGTCTTCGACAAGGTGTTGCTCTTTGCTGGCGCGCCCGTATCCGCGGCTGATGACGCCAGGCGTAAAGCCCGCGGCCTTCAGTTCGCGGACGAGCTCGATCGTGATGGGAGTCTTGCCCGTGCCGCCGACATAGATGTTGCCGACAACGACAACGGGCACCGGCAGTTCAACAGGTGTAGTCCTAGCTGCCCGGCGTCGTGCGATGGCAAGGTAGACAAGCGAAAAAGGGTAGAGTAGAGAGGCGGCAATGCCGCGGTGCGACCACACATCGTGCAGCACACGTTCAACAGCGGCGCGCATCAGATGTGCTCCTTGCGGGAAAGAAAAGTTTCCGGTCCAGGATGTGGTTGATCTGACATTCTTGTCTTACAAAAAAGGATAGGACTGACGGCGTGAGCATGTTACTGACAGGCTCGACCGACAGGCGATTTTCTAATCATAGCGCAGGCGCTCGGATAGCAAAAATTTTCGATGCGGGAATCTGTTCGCGCAACACATCTTTTCTGGTTGTCAGAAATCCGGAAAATCGGCCGGCGCTTTGAAAGTGACCGGTTTGCCGGAAGTCGGATGTACGAAGGTGAGCTCTGCGGCGTGCAGACACAGGCGTGTGGCATCGGTTTCGCCTTCAAGTCCCGGATGACCGTAAAAGGGGTCGCCGTCAATGGGGCAACCGAGCCCTTTGGCGCAATGCACACGCAGCTGGTGCGTGCGGCCCGTGACGGGGCTCAAGCGCACGAGAGTTTTCGGTCCTCCGGCAGTCTGCTGCGTGCCGATCACGACAAATTCTGTGGCCGACGCCTTTCCGCCGCCATCTTCAGTGAGAGTGCATTGCCGCGGACGATCGAGCCAATTGAGTGCCAGAGGGAGTTCGATGCGGCCCTGCTGTTCGCTGATGACTCCTTCGAGGCGTGCCTCGTAGATCTTGTGCGTGTCACGCTCGCGAAACGACTTGTTGAGATGTTCAAGCGATCGCTTGTTACGAGCGAAAACGAGCAGGCCCGAGGTGTCGAGATCGAGACGATGCACGACATGCAGTTCGCCGTATTGGCGTTCTAGCATGGTCTTAGCGCAGACTTTCTCCCGGACACCTGGAACGGAACTCAAACGAGCAGGCTTGTTGATTACCAAAATGTCGTCATCGCTGTAGAGAACGACGGGGCGTGGCGCGGACTCTTCAGTCTGCATGGGAGAGCTTTTGCAATGGGGGCGGCCGATTAGCATCCACTCGAGCAGAAATCGAGCTCCTGAGCGCGGCGCATAGAACGTTTGATCCCAACGGCATTCAAACGAAGGGCTTTTGCCGCACCACCATTCGTTGAGTTCCGTCAGTCGAGCGTCGCGGTGACGAATGTTGAGCTCTTGGACAATACGCACAACGGGACTCGTGAGAGCATCGGTCAAAACACGGCGCCACAACGCACGACGTTCGGCCTGCTCGCGTCCGCCCCTGAAATAGTCTCGCTGCGGAAACGGCTCGAAAATCTCGTCCAGTCGTGTCTTGAGAGTTTTAGCTTCGCCCTTGCCGTTGATCAATTCGATATTGGGAACATCTTCTTCTTGCATGCCGGGCCACAGACGTTTGGCTGACAGCTTAGCGGGAGGCGCAAACAAAAGCGGCGCAGCTGGCTCCAGCACCAGCATTCCCCAGGTGCGACCGTTTTCTTCGAAAATGCCGAGGCCGGCACGCCCCTTGAAACCTTGGCGGATCATGCCCTTTTGCACCACGAATTGTCTGGCGACTTTCATGCGTGCGCAGGGAGCCTGTGTAAAAGCATCGGGCAGGGATTCGCTCGCAAGGGGTAGGGGGCAGGTGATTTCGAAGACGCAGGCAGAATGCGGAGACATTGAAGCAAAAGATAAAAAAATCGAACGCAGGCGGATTCTAGCCTTTACTCTCGTTAAAAAAGAAAAGGTCGGAAAAGCGAAGAACTTTCCCGACCTTCAAGTCTGATATAGCGGTTGTGCTGTCAGTCTTCTTTAAATGCGACTTCACGGGTCTTTCTGAAGGCCGGGGCGGCAACCAAAAAGACCATTAGGACAGCAGCGATGAGCAGTCCGCACGAAATCGGACTGGATACGAACACAGAAGGATCACCGCGCGACAAAAGCATAGCGCGGCGAAGATTTTCTTCCATCATCGGACCCAAAATAAAGCCCAGAACCAACGGCGCGGTTTCACAGCCGAGCTTACCGAAAACGTAACCCGCGAAACCGAAGAAGATGGCGATCCAAACATCCCATACGTTGTTGTTAATGGAATACACGCCGATGCAGCAGAAGACCAAAATTGCAGGAAAAAGCCAGCGGTAGGGCACTCGCAACAACTGTACCCACACTCCGATCATCGGTAGGTTAAGCACCACGAGGATCAGATTGCCGATCCACATGGAAATGATCAATCCCCAAAAAAGTCCTGGGTCAGACTGCATGACCTGAGGACCGGGTACGATGTCGTGAATCATCATGGCGCCGATCATCAGGGCCATTACGGCGTTGGAAGGAATGCCAAGAGTGAGCATGGGGACAAACGACGTTTGGGCTCCAGCGTTGTTGGCCGATTCGGGACCGGCAACGCCGCGGATGTTGCCGTAGCCGAACGGAGGATCGGCTTTGTCGCCAGCGAGTTTCTTTTCGGCTGTGTAACTTGCAAAAGAACTCAGGAGAGCGCCGCCGCCCGGCAGTACACCCAGAATGGAACCCAAAGCCGTTCCGCGAACAATAGGTCCCACGGATACTTTGATTTCTTGCCAGGACGGAAGGATATTTTTCACTTTGTTCGGTACGAGCGATCTGCTCATATTGCCTTCCAAATTGCGCATGATTTCAGCAAAGCCGAACAAGCCCATGCTCAATGGTACGAAATCAATGCCGTCTTGCAGCTCGTCTATACCGAAGGTGAAACGGAAAGCTCCGGAATTGACGTCTGTGCCAATTAACCCTAAAAGCAAGCCCAGCAACACCATGCAGATGGCTTTGAGCAGCGAACCGGTGGCAAGTACCGTAGCACTGACGAGACCGAGAACCATCAAACTGAAGTATTCGGCCGGTCCGAACTGAAAGGCGAGCTCGGTCAGAGGGGGCGCAAAAGCGGCAATCAGAAGCGTAGCTACGCACCCGGCAAAGAAGCTGCCGAGGGCCGCGATGCCAAGCGCAGAACCTGCGCGTCCCCGTTTGGCCATCATATGTCCGTCCAGGCAGGTGACAACAGCCGAAGCTTCGCCGGGTATGTTGACCAGAATAGCGGTGGTTGACCCGCCATAGGAAGCACCGTAATAAATGCCGGCGAGCATGATCAAGGCTGAAGTTGGCGGCAGAGCGTACGTTGCCGGAAGCAGCATGGCTACCGTTGCAACCGGTCCCATGCCGGGCAGCACTCCGATCAACGTGCCGATGGTCACGCCGATCGTGCAGTAGAGGATGTTCTGAAGTGAAAGGGCGGTGTCAAAGCCCAACATCAGATTCGAGATGAGTCCCAGATCCATTTCCGGCTCCTACTTACATGAAGACGGGCCAGACGGGCACAAGCATCCCGACGCCGTAGACGAAAATAAGCCATGCCAACAGATCCATTACAAGGATGATGGCGAGTGTTTCTTTGAAGCGAAAGTCGGGCGATGCAAGTCCGGCAATCAAAATCATTGCCGCCAATGAGAGCATTAGTCCGAAAGTATTCAAGGCTAGCCCAAAGACCAGAATAGAGCCCAGAATCAAAAACAGAATATTCCAACGAAACGGCATGATCTCGCCGGTGTCTTCGCCGGTTTCCGTGATGGGGGCTTTACGAAAATAACCGAGAAGAGCGACGATAAGTCCGATAGCTGCCAACAAAATACCCAAAACTGTCGGAAAGTAGGCTGGTCCCATACGGGATGCTTGACCGAGTTCGTGCTCTTGGGCAAATACGATGAAAAAGACGCCGAGCAGGGCAAAAAGAATGCCCGACCAGAAGTCTTTGCGATTCCCTACAACCATAAAAGTGCTTGAAATAACCGAGGAAAGGCGCCGTTTTGTTCTTCTAAGACGTACGGCACCTGCGCACACTGGCCCGACCGACGAAAATCAAACGCCGGCCGGGATGCTCCGTGAGCCGTTGATTAGTCGACGCGTGCTCCGGAGGCTTTGACGATTTCGGCGTATTTTGCCAATTCCGTCTTGATCAAAGCGGCAAACTCTTCGGGTTTGCACGGCGCAGATTCGCCGCCCAGACGGGCCAGACGTTTCTTCATGTCGTCGCTCGCAAGCGCCTTGGTAATGACGGTGTTCAGGTGCATGACAATGTCGCGAGGCGTCTTGGCAGGCACAAACAAACCGTACCAGGTCGAGATGTCAAATCCGGCCACACCGGCTTCGACCATGGTGGGAACATTGGGAAGTGCTTCTGCGCGTTTGGTGGTGGTGACGGCAAGCGGAACCAGTTTGCCAGCCTGAATATTGGCGGATGCCGACGAGAGATTGTCGAAAATGAGGTCGGTTTGGCCGGCAAGAACGGAAAGCTGAGCGGCTGAAGCCCCGGCATAGGGCACATGCACCATCTTGATGCCGGCTTTGGCTTTGAGAAGTTCGCCTGCCATGTGTCCTGCCGAACCGTTTCCGCCGGAGGCGTAGTTGAGTTTGTCGGGATTGGCCTTGCAGTAGGCAATCAAATCTTTGACGGATTTGATGCCGGTACGTTGCTGAAATTCCGGCGTGACGACAAGCACATTGGGAACGTGCGCGATGAGCGTGACCGGCTCAAAATCTTTGATCGGATCGTAGGGAAGCTTCTTGAACAGGTTCGGGTTGACGGCGTGTGTGGCAACGGCTCCGACGCACAAAGTCATGCCGTCGGGCTTTTGTTGCGCAAGATAAGTCACACCACGGTTACCTCCGGCGCCCGGACGGTTGTCAACAATAACGTTGCCAAGCTCGTCGTGAACGGCTTCGGCAATGGCGCGTGCCGAAACATCCAACGGTCCTCCCGGCGGATAGGGAACAACGATTTTGATGGGATTGGAACGGGTGCCGGTCTGAGCCGAGGAAGTCAGAGGAACACCGAAAACAGAGACGGCACACACGGTACCGATTAAATTACGACGACTGACAGTCACTTCATCTTCCTTTCTTCATGAACGCACAGCCCCTCGCAGTGACGCGCGATTGGCCGAGCTTTTTTATACAAATTGGAAAAACTGCCAAACATTTTAGCCCCGCCGAAGACGGGTGCGGAGATAAAACACAACAAACAGAGAAAAATTCGGAAACCTTTTCGACGGCTCTTTTCTTGAAATGGGAAAAAACAACCCCACATAGCCATTAACGCCGAGATGATGATGTCTCGGCCGAAAGTAAGGAATGTGTTTGAGATGAGACAAGACAAACTGACAACAAAATTTCAGCAGGCCCTGGGTGAAGCTCAGTCCCTGGCGCTTGCTCACGACAACCAGTACATCGAGCCGGTGCACCTGTTGCTGGCCGTCATGAATGATCAGGAAGGCAGTGCTTCGAGTCTGATTGAGCGCTCGGGTGGCAATCCCAAGCGTGTGCGTGACGAGGCTCAAGCTGCAGTAGATCGTCTGCCAAAAGTCACCAGTACTTCGGGCGACGTTCAGGTCGGCCGTGATTTGATTCGCGTTTTGAATCTCACGGAGAAAGAGGCGATGCAGCGAGGCGATCAGTTCATTTCCACGGAAATGTTCTTGCTTGCCTTGACCGGAACCGATATGGAAGCTTCGCGCATTTTGGCCGGAGCCGGTGTCACGAAAAAGCTTTTGGAAGCAGCCATCCAAGCTGTGCGCGGTGGAGAAAACGTGACGGACGCTGAGGGCGAAAGCGGACGCGATGCCATTAAAAAGTACACGGTGGATCTGACCGAGCGAGCTCGCCTTGGAAAACTCGATCCGGTGATCGGCCGTGACGACGAAATTCGCCGCACGATGCAGATTCTGCAGCGCCGCACAAAGAATAACCCGGTGCTAATCGGCGAACCCGGTGTCGGCAAGACGGCTGTAGTTGAAGGATTGGCGCAGCGTATCGTCAACGGAGAAGTACCAGATGGACTCAAGGGTAAGTCCGTCCTGTCGCTCGACATGGCAGGCCTTATTGCGGGCGCCAAGTACCGTGGTGAATTTGAAGAGAGACTGAAGAAACTTCTTAAGGAAATCACGGCTGCCGAAGGTCGCATCATTCTGTTCATTGATGAATTGCATACGATGGTGGGGGCGGGCAAGACCGAGGGCTCAATGGACGCGGGCAATATGCTTAAGCCTGCCCTGGCCCGCGGTGAACTGCACGTGATCGGTGCGACGACCTTGGACGAATATCGCAAGTACGTCGAAAAAGACGCCGCTCTCGAACGGCGTTTCCAGAAAGTGCTTGTTGACGAGCCAAGCGTAGAGGACACAATCGCTATTTTGCGTGGTTTACAGGAAAAGTACGAAGCTCACCACGGTGTTGAGATCACAGACCCTGCCATTGTGGCGGCGGCCGAACTCTCACATCGTTATATCACGGATCGTTACCTGCCTGATAAGGCCATTGACCTTATTGACGAGGCAGCCAGCCGCGTCAAGATGGAAATCGACTCCAAGCCCGAAGCGCTCGATAAGTTGGAACGCCGTTTGATTCAGCTCAAGATCGAACGCGAGGCGATGAAAAAGGAAACCGACGACGCCAGTCGTCAGCGCTTGAATGCCATCGAAAAAGAGATTGAAGAACTCTCTCGCAAATATTCAGACTTGGAAGAAATCTGGAAGGCCGAAAAGAGTCAGGCGTTGGGTGAGAAAGATGTGCGTGACGAAATTGATCGCGTGCGCCGCGAAATGGAAGCATGTCGTCGTGAAGCACGCTATGAACGTCTTGCCGAGCTGCAATACGCCGTTTTGCCCAAGCTTGAGGAGAAGCTGAAAAAAGCCGAAAGCACCGAGAAAAAGACGCTTGAGACGCAGCCTAAGTTGCTTCGCACGAGCGTCGGGGCTGAAGAGATTGCTGAAGTGGTTAGCCGTGCTACCGGCATTCCGGTAAGCAAGATGATGCAGGGCGAACGTCAAAAGCTATTGCACATGGACGAAGCACTCTCTAAGCGCGTCGTCGGACAAGATCAGGCTGTGCGTTGCGTGACCGACACGATTCTGAGAAGCCGTGCCGGACTCTCGGATCCGAATCGACCTTACGGCTCGTTCCTGTTTCTTGGCCCGACAGGCGTGGGCAAGACAGAACTCACAAAGGCGCTTGCCAACTTCCTCTTTGACAGCGATGAGGCAATGATTCGCATTGACATGAGCGAATTCATGGAAAAGCACTCGGTGGCCCGTTTGATCGGTGCGCCTCCGGGATATGTAGGCTACGAGGAAGGCGGTTACCTTACTGAGGCCGTCCGCCGCAAGCCCTATAGCGTGATTCTGCTTGACGAAGTCGAAAAAGCGCACCCTGATGTGTTCAATGTGTTGCTGCAGGTTCTGGACGACGGCCGCATGACCGATGGCCAGGGCCGGACGGTGGACTTCAAGAACACGGTCATTGTGATGACGTCCAATCTTGGTTCGGGCGAAATTCAGCAAATGCAGGCTACGGCGCAACCTGAAGCGATCAAGGATGCTGTGATGGAACAGGTTAAGGCACATTTCCGCCCTGAATTCATCAACAGAATTGATGAAATCGTGGTCTTCAACGCCCTTGATGATGAAGCCATCAAGTCAATTGCCAAGATCCAGGTGGCCAAACTTGCCGAACGCATCGCCGCACAGGACATTGTCTTTGAGGTGACGCCGGCGGCGTTGGACGCGATCGCGAAGGCCGGCTTCGATCCGGTCTACGGTGCCCGTCCGCTCAAGCGTGCCGTGCAGGATAAGCTGGAAAACCCGGTGGCTCGACTGCTTCTCGAAGGTCGTGCCGCTCCCAAGGACAAGGTGGTGTGCGACTACGGCGAGAACGGCTTCGACTTCAAGGTCGAAAAAGCCTAACGCCATCTTTGCTCGGCCGGCTCTGTTGTCGGCCGATAACAAAAAGCCTGAATGCGGGAAGAACCTCGCCTTCAGGCTTTTTTGTGAGTACGCCGACAAGTCAGTTAAGTGTAGGTGCGAATTCACCCACCGATTCTGCGCCGGAGAGTTCCACATGCACGACCAGACCATCCGGAGTGGCGTAAAGCGGCGAACCGCAGTCTTCGCACCATTCAAGAGAGAAGCTTTGTTCGTGTTCTACGATATTGCAGAGACCTTTGCTTTCAAGAATGTCGCGAGCAGTCCCTGAGAACGCATCAACCTCTTCGGGGATCACAGGCCAGGAGACGCCGCAGATAACGTGGTCGCGTTGGTTCTTTGGAGACAGGCCGATGCGCAATTCGCTCATTTTGTCCTGTTCGCGCGCGTTGGGTACGAACAGGCCAAGTGTGGCTATGAGTTTGTCGGGATCGTATCCCATGCTGTCGGCAAAGTCGACAAGTGACTTGAGCCCCCAAGTGCGCATTGTCGTTTCGGATTCGCGCCAACTTTGGTAGAAGCCGCCGACAGGTTGCACTTCAAAGACCGAACCGATCATCGTAAATTCGAGCTCAGCGTGCACCTGCATACAAAAATTCATCATTTTGCGAGCGATGTCGACTAAGCCCACGTGAGTGTTGCAGAAAAGATCTGCCGTTTCTTGAGCCGATACGACGCACAACATATAGCGGCTGTCGGCAAAGTCCGGCGGCGGTACTTCACGCACTAAGGCCCCGATGTTGTAGACCTCGCCGTGATTGAGACGTCGCATCCGTTCGAGAAGACCGCGCACGTCTCGGAACGCTTCGGGAAGATGATCGGCCGAAAGCATATGCGAACCCATGACTACACTGGCTTTGTCCGAGGCAAAGTTGGAGCGCACGCTGTCGGCAATTTTTTCGAGGACGTCCTCGTCGAGAACGCCGTGGTAGTTGCGGTAGCGGCTCCAGGCCATAACCGGAATCAGCAAAAGAAGGGCGCTACCGCGTTCATCGACTACGGCTTCGGCGCAGTCTTCTGCAACGGCAAGCAACTTTTCGTAGCTGTAGCCGCCGGGCTCCTCAGCTTTGAAGTGGGCAAGCGCAGCTTCGATGTCTCCGTCTTCGCCCTGGGCGAGCACGGCATTGCACAACTCCCGCAGGCGAGCTTCATAGGGCAGAGACTGCAGATGCGATGTGCACTGCGCAAGAACGCTCATGACGCGGATAAGTTCGTTGCGGACATTGTCGAGACGGATTTCGGAGCTCACGATCAAGATAAAGGATGGAAGTGAAAAAAGGAAACTGAGTCTAGCGCAACGGCACCCAAAAACAAAGATGCAGGTGCACGAAACTCTTTTTAGAAACAAACCGAATGCCTTTCGTAACAAGCATTTCTGACATTGGTTTTTCGCCTTTTTCGGAGCAAGCCGCATGATAAAATGCGCCAACATTTCCCAGAAGGTCGGTTGCGAGGCTTGGTGTGACGGTGTGCCTTTGGCTTTGCGCGCAAAAGGGTCGTCTCACGAGTCCTTGGAAATGCTTGATCAACCGGCCAGTATCTCACGATAACTCCAAAAAAAATTTTCAATGGACAACATCCGAAATTTTTCCATCATCGCCCACATTGATCACGGCAAATCGACGCTAGCTGATCGTCTGATTCAGCGCTGCGGCGGTCTGAGCGACCGTGAAATGAGCGAGCAGGTGCTCGACAGCATGGACCTAGAGCGTGAGCGCGGTATCACGATCAAGGCGCAAACAGCCAGTCTTAAGTACAAGGCCAAAGACGGGCAGATCTATGAGCTTAATCTGATTGACACTCCGGGGCACGTTGACTTTTCTTATGAAGTAAGTCGTTCCCTGTCGGCTTGCGAAGGTGCCCTTTTGGTGGTTGATGCCACGCAGGGTGTTGAAGCGCAAACGGTAGCCAACTGCTACACGGCCATTGATCTGGGCGTTGAAGTCGTGCCGGTACTCAACAAGATGGACTTGGCAAGCGCCAACCCGGATGCGGCCAAGGAAGAAATCGAAGATGTCATCGGTATTGACGCTACGGATGCGGTGGAGTGTTCCGCCAAGACCGGCATGGGTATCGATGACATTCTCGAGCGCATCGTGCGCGATGTGCCGCCACCCACCGGTGACGAAAAGGTTCCATTGCAGGCACTGATCATCGACAGCTGGTTTGACAACTATGTTGGTATTGTCACGTTGGTACGCGTTGTCAACGGTGTCATTCGTCCTAAGGACAAGGTGATGCTGATGGCTTCCGGAGCCACTCATCTCGTCGAGCAGGTGGGCGTATTTACGCCCAAGGCGCAGGTGCGTGATTGTCTTAAGCCCGGCGAAGTGGGTTTTGTTGTATCCGGTATCAAGGAACTCAAGGAAGCGCGCGTGGGCGATACGTTTACGCTCGCACAGAATCCTGCTCAGGCTCCGCTCCCTGGTTTTAAGGAAGTCAAACCACAGGTGTTTGCCGGGCTCTATCCGGTGGAGTCCAACCAATACGATGCGTTGCGCGAAGCGCTTTTGAAGTTGCAGCTAAACGATGCGGCGCTGCAGTTTGAACCCGAAGTGTCCCAAGCTCTCGGCTTTGGTTTCCGTGCGGGCTTCCTCGGACTGCTGCACATGGACATCGTGCAAGAACGTCTCGAGCGCGAATACGACATGGATCTCATCACGACGGCGCCGAGCGTGGTCTATGAGGTGCTGATGACTAACGGTGAAGTCATTCGCGTGGAAAACCCGAGCAAGTTGCCGCCGGTAGACAAGATTGCCGAAATTCGCGAACCGATTGACACCGTGACGATCTTTGTGCCCAACGATTACGTGGGTGCGGTGATGAAGCTTTGTCAGGAAAAACGCGGCGTGCAGATCAATATGGCTTACCACGGCCGCCAGGTGCATCTGACCTATGAGCTGCCGTTGGCTGAAATCGTGCTTGACTTCTTTGACCGTATGAAGTCGATCACCCGCGGCTATGCGTCGATGGACTATGAATTTAAGGAATACCGTGCCAGCGATGTCGTCAAAGTCGATATGCTTATCAACGGTGATCGCGTGGATGCGCTGAGCACCATCATTCACCGCACGAATGCGCAGTTCCGAGGTCGTGAAATCGTCAGCCGTTTGCGTAGCTTGATTCCGCGCCAGATGTACGACGTGGCCATTCAGGCCGCCATCGGCGCCAACATCATTGCCCGCGAAAACGTGAAGGCTTTGCGAAAGAACGTGTTGGCGAAGTGCTACGGTGGCGATATCACGCGTAAGAAGAAGCTGCTCGAAAAGCAGAAAGCCGGCAAGAAGCGCATGAAGCAGGTGGGCAGCGTGGAAATTCCGCAAGAAGCCTTCCTTGCCATTCTGCAGGTTGACGACAAGTAAAACGGTAGGCCGGCGGCGGTGCGATTTCATCGTTGACCGGCTTTTGTACAAAATTCAAATCATTTCTGCCCTGTCGGAAAACAGCACGAGGCAGATTGCTCTAGAAAGCTTTCAAAATGAACTTTGCTCTGATTTTGTTCCTGCTCACGGTCCTTACAGGCGTGATGTGGATTGCCGAGAAGTTCTACTTCCGTCCGCGTCGCCAGGCTCAGGCCGATGCCAATGCGCGTGAATTTGAAGCGGCTAATCGCGAAGCGATTGACCGAGGAGAGGTCGGCGTTATTAAAACGCGCAACGATATGTACGCACGTGATGTGCGTATGCCATGGTGGCTTGATTACACCGCCGGGCTCTTCCCGGTGATTCTGATCGTGTTCCTGCTACGATCTTTCCTTTTTGAACCATTCCGCATTCCTTCGGGTTCCATGTTGCCGACGCTTTACATCGGGGACTTCATTCTGGTGAATAAGTACACCTATGGCGTTCGTCTGCCGGTGGCCAACACCAAGATCATCGATGTCGGCACGCCTCAGCGCGGTGACGTGATGGTTTTCCGCTACCCAATGGATGAGTCGATGGACTACATCAAGCGCGTTGTTGGGCTTCCGGGTGACACGGTGACGTATGTCAACAAGGAAATTCGCATCAACGGCGAACGTGTTCCGCAGACGTTGGTGGGTGACTGGGTTGATCCATTCTCAATGGTGACGCTTTCGGAACGGACGGAAAAATTGGGCGAGCATGAACATCGTCTCGCCGTAGACAACCGTTACCCGGCAGGACTGCGCGGTCAGCCTTATCCGCGTGTAGGAAACGCCTGCCGCTATTTCAGCAATGGCTTTACCTGCAAGGTGCCGGAAAATCAGTATTTCGTGCTCGGTGACAATCGAGACAACAGTGAGGACAGCCGCTATTGGGGTTTTGTGACCGACGACATGATCGTGGGCAAGGCGGTTCTTATTTGGGCCAACTTCAGTGACATGAGCCGAGTCGGTTCGATCAAATAAGGCGGGAAGAACTATGTCAGTTCCGGTTACACGCGTCCTTCTGCCGGCCGAAGAACTCGAGGCTCGCATCGGGTATCAATTTAAAAACAAGGCGCTTTTGAAGCGCGCGCTTACGCACCGCAGTTTTGCGGCCGAACACAACGAACGTCTTGAATTTCTGGGTGACTCGGTACTCAACTGTGTGATCGGCCACGCCCTTTTCCTGCGCGACCGTCATTTCACCGAAGGCGTGCTTTCGCGTGTGCGCTCCAATTTGGTTTGTGAAAAGGCTCTCGACGAGATTGCCGCCCAGATTCAAATCGGGCAGTTTATCTATCTCGGTGAAGGTGAACTCAAAACCGGTGGGGCCGATCGTCCTTCGATTCTTGCCGACGCGTGCGAAGCAGTTTTCGGTGCGGTTTTTCTCGACGGCGGATTTGAAGAGGCTCAGCAAGTGATTTTGCGCTTGTATGAACCGATTCTGTCTGCCAAAGCGATGTCAAGTGAGCGTCTGGCCAAGGACCATAAGACGCTCCTGCAGGAATTTCTTCAGGCTCGTCGTCTTCCCGTACCAACTTATCGCATCATCAAGGTGACGGGGGCTGCACATTGCCAGCACTTCGTCTGTGCTTGTTCCGTTCCCAAGGCTGAATTGGAGGAACTGGGCGAGGGCAAGAGCCGTCGCGCCGCCGAACAGGAAGCGGCCGGACGTATGTTGGAAAAAGTGAAGGCGAAATTCCCTTACTCGAAGAAAAAGCAATGAGCGATAACGATTTTGAAGCGATGTTGGCTGCGGCCGGCATGGGAAATAAAAAAGAGATTCAGGAAGACTACCGCTGCGGTTATACCGCGGTTGTTGGTCGTCCGAACGTCGGTAAATCCACGCTCATCAATGCGATTGTTGGCGAAAAAGTTTCGATTACCTCGAAAAAACCGCAGACGACCCGTGATCGTGTTTTGGGCGTGGCAACTGACGATGACGCTCAGATCGTCTTTGTCGATACGCCGGGATTTCAGTCTAAGCACACGTCGCAGCTTCTCAAGCACATGAATCGTACGGTTCGTACCGCGTTGGCCGATGTTGAGGCTGTGCTCTTCGTGATTGACGCTGCAGGATGGAAAAGCGACGACGAACTGGTGTTGAAGCTTTTGGATCGGGAAGCTAAAAACGTCATTTTGGTGCTCAACAAGATTGACCTTGTCAAAGACAAGGAACGTCTGTTGCCGCTTATGGCCGAGTCGATGCAAAAGTTTCCGTTTGCCGCCATCGTTCCCGTGAGTGCGGAAAAAGGCAAGATGCTCGATGATCTCAAGGGGGAGATCAAAAAACTTTTGCCGGTCTCGCCGCCTTTTTTTGATGCTGATCTCTACACCGATAAATCGCCGCGCTTTATTGCGGCCGAAACAATTCGCGAAAAGGCATTCCGTCTTCTAGGCGACGAATTGCCTTACGGTTTGGCCGTGATGATTGAACGCTGGAACGAAACTGACAACGGAGCCGAAATCGTTGCTTCGCTTTGGGTCAATCGCGAAAGTCACAAGCCAATCGTGATCGGTGAAAAGGGGGCTAAGTTGCGTGAAATCAGCCGTCTGGCACGAGCCGACATCGCAGAACTTTTGGGTAAGCGCGTTCACCTGGAAGTCTGGGTGCGAGTGCGCCGAGGCTGGAGTGACGATGCTCGTATTCTGAAGTCTCTCGGCTACGGCGACTGATTTTTTCTTATGGCTTCGGGGACCGTTTCCAAGGAATCGGAGAGAGCGCCTGTTGTACGCGTGCGTTCAGAACCTGCTTTTGTCCTCTCCAGCCAGCCCTGGAGAGAGACGAGTGTCATTGCCGAATTGCTCACGCGACATCACGGTCGTGTGACTGTAGTGGCGCGTGGCGCCAAGCGGATTTCGAGTCGATTTCGCGGCATTATCATGCCGTTTGTCCCCCTTGTGGTGAGTTTCTCAGGCGCGGGTGAAATCAAAAACCTCACCGATGCCCGCTGGATGGGACCGATGACGCCCAATGAGCATGAAGGGCTTGTGTCGGCCTTTTATGTCAATGAGCTGATATTGCGCATGACGGTGCGAGGTGACTCCTCGGTTTGTCTTTACAACGATTATCTGCAGGTCTTGAGCGAGCTTACGCTTCAGGAGGGCAGGGAGTTGTCTGTGGCCCTGCGCAGCTTTGAAATCAAGCTGCTCAATTCGCTTGGCTGGAGTCAGGCATCCAAAGTTGAAGAGATTGACAAGGGCGGCATTTGGACGGTTCGACAGGGGGAGCTTGTTTGCGTTGATGAGCTGTATGAAGGCGAAAGAGCAGTGACCCGTGACACAGCTCTGGCCGTTGCCGCAGCCAAAATCACCCCGTGTGCTGATTTGCGTGAGGTGCGCGACGTTCTGCGCCGCATAATCGGTTACTATGTTGGCGACAAGGGTTTGAAGACCCGCAAGACTCTGGAAATTTGGTCGCAGATTTGACGCTCAATATCATGTCGACGATTCGGATTTCCGAGAAAAGGCGATGAACCGATTCTGCCGTCTCATGACGGTTGCAGTTTTTTATGTTGACCAAACTATCCGTCAATCTCAATAAGATTGCTCTGATTCGCAATTCCCGTGACGGCAATACGCCGTCTGTTACGCTTTTCGGTGCCGTAGCTCTGAAAGCCGGCGCTGCCGGTCTGACGGTCCATCCGCGTCCTGACGAGCGACATATCCGACACGATGACGTTCCGGCACTCTCCAAACTTCTCAAAAACTGGCCCGGCCGCGAGTTTAATATCGAAGGTAACCCCTTCATGAACTTGATGGAGCATGTCCGCGCCGTACATCCCGATCAGGTGACGTTTGTCCCAGACAGTGAATCACAGAAAACGAGTGATCACGGCTTCAATCTCATCGAACAAGGTGAAAAACTGCGTCCACTGATTGCCGAAGCTAAGGACCTCGGCTGTCGCGTCAGTCTTTTCATGGATCCTGATCCCGAACAGATCGTGCTTGCTAAGGATCTCGGCGCCGACCGCATTGAACTCTACACCGAAGCGTATGCAGCGGCGTGCGGCACAGCCTCTGTCGGCCCGATGCTCAAGAGGTATGCCTTGGCGGCTCGCGCTGCTCGGGAGGTCGGACTTGGCGTGAACGCCGGGCACGATCTCAGTCTTACAAATTTGCAGGAATTGCTTGTAGCCTGCGAGTGCATTGCCGAAGTTTCCATCGGCCACGCGTTGGTGAGCGAAGCGCTTGAGTATGGCATGACTGAGACGGTCGGTCGTTACAACGCTTTGTGTTTGCGCGCCGCCGAACAGATCGCATACAAGAACAAGTCTTAAAGGAAAACAAACATGCTTGGTCCCGTTGTTTGTGACATTGTTGGAACGACTCTGTCGGAAATCGAAAAAAGGCGCATTGCACACCCCCTTGTAGGCATGGTGATTTTGTTTGCCCGTAACTATGAAAATAGGACTCAACTCGAAAAGCTTTGCCGGGCGATTCACGATATCAAGCCGGGTGTTCTGATCGGTGTGGATCACGAGGGTGGTCGCGTACAGCGTTTCCGCGACGGCTTTACCGAAATTCCTGCGATGAGCGCCTACGGCCGCGCCTATAGGGACGATCCGGAAGCGACGGCGAGAGCCCTGACGGCCGCAGGTTTTGTGATGGCTTCCGAACTGCGCACGGCTGGTGTCGACTTTACGTTTGCTCCTGTGCTTGACTTGGATTGGGGGCAGAGCCAAATCATTGGTGAACGCTCTTTTGCGCTCGATCCTCGTGTTGTAACGCGCCTAGCTCGTGCTCTGAGCCACGGTATGCTCATGGCGGGCATGGCCAATTGCGGCAAGCATTTCCCTGGCCATGGCTATGCGGCAGCCGACAGTCACGTGGCTTTGCCCGTTGACGATCGTGAGGTCTCGCGCATTGAACACGCTGATGCGAAACCCTATACATGGATGGGCATCGGTCTGGCTTCCGTAATGACGGCGCACGTCTTGTATCCGGCTTACGACGAAGTTCCAGCAACCTTCTCCAAGCGCATTCTCAAGGGGCTGCTTCGCGATACGCTTCACTTTCCAGGCTTCGTTTTCTCGGACGATCTGTCGATGAAGGGGGCTGGGAGCGGTACACTGACACAGAGAGCCCAAAAGGCGCTCGAGGCTGGGTGCGATGCCGTTATCTGCTGCAACGCACCCGAGGAAGTCGATCAGATGCTGCAAGAACTGCTGTTCGAGCCTGACGCCGGATGGCGCGAGCGCGCATCTGCAGTTGACCCGAAGCCCTTCCCGCCGAATCATGCAGAGCTACTTGCTTCCAATGTTTACAAGATTTCTCGTTCGTTGATGACAATCTGAACGAGTAACGAAGTCAGGACAAACTACCGTGATTATTGAGTCGCTTCTCGACACCGACCTCTACAAGTTCACGATGATGCAGTGTGTGCTGCATCAGTTCCCGGACGCCAACGTGAAATATCGCTTCCGGTGCCGAACCGAAGGGGTGGATTTGAGTCCCTATGTGGATGAGATTCGAGAGGAAATTGAGCATCTGTGTACGCTTACGATGAAGGAAGACGAGCTGGATTACCTCGGCAACCTTCGCTTCATCAAGAGTGACTTTGTGGATTTTCTCAGTCTCTTTCATCTTAAGTCGAAGTACGTAACCGTTGCGGTCAGTTCCGAAATGCCTTGCGGCATTGACATCGTGATTGAAGGACCGTGGTTGCACACAATTCTTTTTGAGATTCCGATTCTTGCAATCGTCAACGAGGTGTACTTTCGCCACACCGTTCCTGAACCTGATGAGGAAGAGGGCATGGCGAGACTGCGCCAGAAAATCCGTTGGATCAAGAACGAGCCCGACAACGGAAACCTCAAGATCAGCGACTTCGGTACACGCCGCCGCTTCTCCCGCGATTGGCAGCGCAAAGTCATCAAGGTGCTTTGCGAGGAACTTGGTCCGACATTTTTTGCTGGCACGAGTAACGTCATGTATGCCAAGGAGTTCGGTCTCATTCCGATCGGAACAATGGCGCATGAATATCTGCAGGCCTGTCAGGCCCTCGGTCCGCGATTGCGCGACAGTCAGACCTTCGGGTTTGAAATGTGGGCCAAGGAATACCGAGGTGACTTAGGCATTGCGCTCTCCGACGTATATGGCACAGAACCTTTCCTGCGCGACTTCGACATGTTCTTCTGCAAGCTCTTCGACGGCGCACGCCATGATTCGGGCGATCCGGAGAGTTGGGGAGAGCGCATGATTCTTCACTATGCTGCCAATAAGTGCGATCCGCGTAGCAAGACGCTGATCTTTTCGGACGCGCTCACGGTGCCGAAGGTGATTTCGCTATATCGGCGCTTCAATCATCGCATTCGCGTCGGCTTTGGCATCGGCACAAACCTGATGAACGATTTGGGCCCGACGCCGCTCAATATCGTCGTGAAAATGGTTCGGGCCAACGGGCAGCCGGTGGCAAAAATTTCCGACACTCCCGGCAAAGGGATGTGCGAGGACGAAACCTATCTTGCCTATCTGCGGCAGGTGTTCGGACTGGATCCGGGCGCACCCGTCGGTTCTTCCAAACGGTAGTTTCTTGACGGCGTTCCGGCACTATCGGTCGATTGCTCAGGGCGATTGGCCGATTTGGTGTTTTTTAAGTGGGACTGCTGTCGGTTTCTAAAGGCTACAACGTTGATTCGTGCTTCGTATAGCGGAGAAATTTTTGTAAACAGATCCCCAACTTTTAGCTAAAATCAACAAGATTAGTGTTTGAAGGTGTGGTTTACATTTTCGAACACGCCTTCGAAACGTTCAGTGCACGGAGAAACAAAGACAATGCATGCACTCAAGATACTTCTGGCAACGGCAGCGGTGCTTCTGCCGACCTTGGCTTCGGCAGCTAGTCTCAACGGTGCCGAGCTCGCCATTACATGGGCAATTCCGTTTGCGGGCATTCTTTTGTCCATTGCCCTTGTGCCGCTCATCGCGCCCAACTTGTGGCACCACCACTACGGCAAGATTGCCGTTGCCTGGGGGTTGGCCTGCGTAATTCCGATCTTTATGTCTTTTCCGACCGACGTGGCAGTCGGCTCGGTTGCGCACGCCATGATCGGTGACTACGTTCCCTTTATTCTGTTCGTCGGCGCACTTTTTATCGTTGCGGGCGGTATTCACATCCGCAGCAGCTTCGTCGGTCGTCCGATCGTCAATGCCGGCATTCTCTTTGTGGGGGCTTTTGTTGCTAACCTCATGGGGACGACCGGTGCGGCTATGTTGCTGATTCGTCCGTTGTTGGCCGCCAACGAAGGGCGTCGCTACAAGATGCACACTTTTGTGTTCTTCATTTTTATCGTGGCCAATATCGGCGGCTGCCTGACGCCTCTGGGCGATCCTCCTTTGTTTCTGGGTTTCTTGCGCGGCGTGACGTTCTTTTGGACTGCGCAGCACCTGATTCTGCCTTTACTCGTGACGCTTGCCATTTTGCTTACGATCTATCTGGCGATCGACACCTATTTCTTCAAGAAAGAAGTGGCCGAAGGGTCATTTAATCCCAATGCCGTGGAGTCGAAGTCCTTCGGCATTGACGGCGGCATTAACTTGATCTATCTGGCCATCATTGTTGGCGCTGTGTTGATGAGCGGCATCTGGAAGTCCAGCTTTGAAATCAACGTTTTGGGTGTGCACCTGACAGGTCAGGGTCTGTTGCGCGACGCAATTTTCATCGCCGTCGCCATCTTGTCTGTTTTGACCACTTCCAAGAGCGCTCGTGAAGCCAATCAGTTCTCCTGGGAGCCGATCAAGGAAGTTGCCAAGCTATTTTTCGGGATCTTCCTGTGCATCGTGCCGGTACTCGAAATGTTGCGCGCCGGTCACGAAGGTGCGTTCGCTCCGCTCGTCTCTCTTGTAACGGACGAAAACGGCGAATTCAATAATGTGATGTTCTTCTGGCTCACCGGTGCTCTGTCGGCCTTCCTTGATAATGCGCCTACCTATTTGGCCTTCTTCAACCTGGCAGGAGGTGATCCTATTGAGATGATGACCACGCACTCGCATACACTGATGGCCGTTTCCATGGGCGCTGTGTTCATGGGCGCGGTGACCTACATCGGCAATGCTCCCAACTTGATGAGCGTGAGCATTGTGCGCGAGCGTGGCGTCAAGATGCCTTCCTTCTTCGGCTATATGCTTTGGTCGGTCGGTATTCTCTTCCCGACGTTCTTCATCGTCGACATCATTTTCCTCTAATCGATAGAACGGCCGGCCCGATGCTTTGGGAGGCCTTCAACGAAACGAAAAGCGGCATCCGTTGAGGTGTCGCTTTTTTTTCGTTTCGCATCAGTCCCACTTTTAAGGGGAAACACCTAATATAAAAAGAAATCAATAGAATTTTGCCTTTTTGTTAATAATCTAGTTAACGGAAAGGAGTATCGATTCATGAACCGCTCGAATGTCACGACATTGACAGCGATTCTTTTTGCCGTAGGGGCAATTTCTCCGGTTGCTTTCGGCGGCCAATTTCATCCGCAAGCTGATCTGACTTCGTTGGTTGTTGCGGACTCTTCGGGGATTCAAAAGGGCGAGGAGTTCATTCGGGACGACACCCTCGAAATCACAAGTGATATCTACGGATCAATTGGCATAACTGCCGTGGATGCAGACGGCACCGGTTTTGAAGCCAATTTATGTCGACGCGATGATTGCACCGGGCTAAAAGTTTCTGTTGATCTGGGACAGACTGCCGATTCCGTCGGCATTTTGCTCGGTGAGGGTGCATCGTTGAACTTGTTCCAGGATGCACAGATCAAGGCTGAAACGGCGATTCGCGGCAGCGGTACCGTGTATTTGGGCTTTGGGGACCCTGCCCGCTATGACATCGTCGGCGGGTTGGACATGAGAGAGGGGACGATTCGGAGCGAAGCCGAAAATTCGTTTCACTATGTCGGCATCGGCGATTTGGGACGATTTGAGGCCCAGGCAGGGCATTTGATTGTCGGAGAAACAGACAAAGGGGGTAGTGAAACGTTCCTTCGCATCGGAACATTACAGTTGGGTGACGGGGCAAGTGTGACGGTTGTCGGAGATCAGGTCGATGGTTCGGGATATCTCGCTGACAATCGAGTACTGATCGTTCAGAGGCTTGAAGCAACAGCAAGGCCGGAGTGGGCGCCACCCTCAGAAAGTGAACAGCGAGCCGTGAATCTGAAGGGGGAAGCCACGCTGATTTTGGGTACGGAACTTGCACAAGGAGAGTCTGTCAAGGATTTGCGCGCAAACATACTCAATATTCTTAACACGAGCGAGGTCAATACCGGTTCATTTTCCAGAGCGACATTGATCACGGGAGCTAATGTCGAGATTGATGAGGGCATTTCTGTCGTGGTCGGCGAAGAGGTAAGCGAGGAAAACGTTGTTGCAGATGGCATCCATATCGGCAATGACGGTCGCTGGATCGTACATTTTGAAGACGATGCCGCTAAAAGCACCGTTCGCGAACCGGTGAGTCTGGGCGAACTTACCGGGATGGATCAAAGCGGCATTACGGCCGAAGCTGAGGCCGAGCTAATTCTCTACAACTGGAACGGACAGGCTTTTGACATAGGCGAGTTTGATCCGAACAACGTTCATGCTTTCGGAGGGGCCCGCCTGCAAATCAAGGATAACATTGCCACCCGCTTGTGGTGCAAGGACTTCGCTGGTTTGAGAGGTTCGGCTTTGGTTGGGTATGTGGAAGATTTGGCCGATCGCGAAAATGAAAACGGGATCCTGATGCATCGTCCCGGCTACGGCTTTATTTTCGATACGTTGCCTGAAGAAAACGTTGGGCGCGACGCCTACGCCAACTTGGTTGACGGCGCTATCTTCTTGCCTGTGACTTCAGGTATTGCCACGGCGGCAGAACGAGCAGTTCAAGATGCGATCACGATAGTGATGGCACACGATCTGACGCTATTTGACGGAAAAGGACATTGGTGGGCACATGGCCAGTCCGGTCGCATCAAGGCCAATGAGATTTTTTCGGGCGGCAGCGGTGACTTCGGTTTTGAGGCGGACGTGACGACCGGAGCATTGGGGTACGATTTCGCCATGTCTCGCAATTGGATTACAACGCTGGCCGTGTCTTTTGCCGGGATTGACACCGACAGCAAGGGGGTGATTGAGCGCACTTCGGGTGATATGTCCGTCGCGACGGTGTCCGTGGCAGCCGCAAGACATTTTGAGGACTTTACCTTGCGTTTGGGGCTGGCATATTCCCGCGCTTCGGGCGAGGCCGATCAGCGCACCGTCGGTCATCGTCTGGAAACAGACGTGGACATTGACTACGTCACCGCCGTAGCTCGCGTGACGGCCAGGTCGCTTACGGAAAATATGCAGTTCGAACCGTTTGCTCAGTTGTCCGTAACGACGGCAAAAATGCACGACGGCTCGATTTTAGATAACGACAGCGACGGTGCGGTTGCAGGCGAAGGATTCAAGACCTCTGCGGACAATCGTGTCTGGGGAACAATGGAAGCAGGGGCCTATGCAGGTTGGCAGTTTGACATTGCCGATCTCATGCGCGTGAAGCCTCAGTTCGGTGTGTCCATGCGTACCTCTGTCGGTCAGACCGATTGGGAAATCAGAAGTCGCTTGTTTGACGGAAACGGATTATCCAAGGCGTCTTATGACAGCGCTCAGCGTTTTGCTGTGCGACTTCGGGCGGGGATTGAGCTTGCTCGCAGCGGCTATTGCGAAGTCAAACCACACTTCTGGAGCCGAGACAAAGAGGTGAAAACGGAACCCTACGCTTGGACTTTGCTTCTGGCGGGCACTTATGAACGTGCCTCGGATCAGGAGCAGTCCGGCTCGGTTTCGCTACAGTACCGACAGCTTTTCTAAAAGCTGACGGACTACAAGTGCAGGCAGGAAAACACTTGAGAAGCCTGCCTGCGCAAACGAACAGGCTAACGTTTGCAAAAGTGCGTCAGCCTGTATTTGCCTGTTTCGATTGATTGCTGCATTCGTGACGAAATTATTCGAGCGTTAGAATGTAACGCCTTGGCGGACACCATTTTTTTGTCCGTACGTAGTTCGGAAAGACTGTTGCATGCCACCGCAGGCCGTGAGCATGCAATACAAAAAAGAAGAGAGAAATATGCAGCACAAAGAAGACATCGAGGTCAAGACCCCCGCGGCAGACGGGGTAGCGGCTCCGGTGGACTGGAAGTTGGCCCGCAGCTTGGTCGAACCGCTTTACCTGGATCAAAAGCTTTATACCGGGGAACCCCGACTGGCCCATGCCGACGGCATGGCAGAAATTTTGAAAGGCGTTCGTAACGACGACGAATTGATTGTTGCGGCGTACCTCTTTTCCGTGACGGATTGCATCCACGACGCAGACCGTTGGATTGAAAAGACGTTCGGGAAGAATGTTTTGCAGCTTGTTCGCGATCTTGAGCAGCTGATGCACGTCAGTCAGCGTGCTCGATCCGATAACCGCGAAAGCGGTGCCGTTTATCAGTCCGAAGCGCTGCGACGCATGCTGTTGGCCATGTGCCACGATCTGCGAGTGGTGGTTTTGCGTCTGGCAAGCCGCCTGCAGACGCTGCGTTGGTTCGCGCAGTCGCGCGCACCGGGTGCAGATGAGTACGGTCGCGAGACTTTAGCTCTTTACTCGCCCTTGGCTAATCGTTTGGGTATCTGGCAAATGAAGTGGGAGCTCGAGGATTTGTCCTTGCGCTTTACGGAACCCGAAATCTACAACGAGATTTCCAAAGAGCTCGACGAAACGCGTGAGCAGCGTCTTGCCTTTATGCGTGGTTGTGTCGAACGCATCCAGATGTTGTTGAAGGCCAACGGCATTGAAGCCGAAGTGAGCGGTCGCCCGAAACACATTTATTCCATCTACAAAAAGATGGTCCGCAAGCACTTGCGTTTCGATCAGTTGTTTGATATCCGTGCGGTGCGCATCATCGTTGATACGGTGGAGCACTGCTACGAAGTGCTTTCGCTGGTGCACGAAAACTTCACAGTGCTCTCGAAGGAATACGACGACTACATCGCCAATCCCAAGCCCAACGGGTACCAGTCTCTGCACACTGTGGTGACCGATCCTCACGGACGTCCGGTGGAAATTCAGATCCGTACACGCGCGATGCATGAGTTTGCCGAACTTGGTGTGGCTGCGCATTGGCGTTATAAGGAAACCGGCAATTCGAACAAGGACAAGGGAGCCGAAGCCGAAGAGCAGCGTGTTGCCTGGCTGCGTCAGTTGCTGGATTGGAAGAGCGATGTAGCGCCGCCTGCCGAACCAGGCCTTGAAGATGACCATGTTTATGCGCTGACGCCACAGGGGCGCGTAGTCGAACTTCAAAAAGGGGCGACCCCCATCGATTTTGCCTATCAAGTGCATACTGAACTCGGTCATCGGTGCCGCGGTGCGCGTATCGACGGCCAGATGGTGCCGCTTAACACGCAGATTAAGACTGGTCAAACCGTTGAAATTGTGGCGGCAAAGACGGGGGGGCCGTCCCGTGATTGGCTTAACCCTGAGCTCGGCTTTGCCGTTAGCGCGCGCACTCGGACCAAGGTGCGACAGTGGTTCAATGCACAAAAACTGGCGGAACAGACGCAGGCTGGGCGTGAACGACTCGATAGGGAACTTGCACGTTTGGGCAAGACTGCCGTCAAGCTCGAGGAACTGGCCAAGCGTTTGGGCTATGACTCGGTTGATGATCTGTGTGTAGCTTTTGCAAAGGAAGAGTTCAGTCTAAAAGCACTCGAGCAGGCCGTTCAGCCCCAAGTTGAAGAGCCCGAGCCTCAGCCCGAGGTGCTCGTCAGAAGCTCTCAGGCACAAAAGAGTCACAAATCCAATGTGCTTGTCGTTGGCATCGACAGTTTGATGACGCAGTTGGCAAAGTGCTGCCATCCGGCTCCTCCCGACGAAATCATCGGATTTATCACGCGCGGGCGTGGTGTCACGATTCATCGCATCGACTGTCCCAATGTCAAGAACCTTGTTGCTAACGATCAGGAACGCATGATCGAAGTCGGCTGGGGCAATCAGGCTGAGGCCGTTTACCCGGTCGATATCTACATTGTGGCGCGTGACCGACAAGGACTTCTTAAGGACGTCAGTGAAGTGTTCATGCGTGAAAAACAAAACATCACAGGGCTGAATACTGTTAACGTCAAGGGGGACGCCCATATGCGCATCTCGATTGAGATTCGTTCGTCGGAAGATCTTCGCCGATCACTCTCTCAATTGCGTGAACTAAAGGGCGTGATGAGCGTGCGTCGAGCCTGATAAACAAAGGTGCCGTCCGGACTTGTCTTCCTGACGGCATTTTTTTTTTGATGGTTTGTTCTTAGGATTGTTTTTCTGTAAAATCAATATCTTATGTGCTTTAGTGCAAAAAAGTTCAAAAATTTTCGGAAAAAGACTTGCATTCCTGAAAAAGCACGGGTATAGTTCGCATCTCTCAGGCACATAGCTCAGTTGGTTAGAGCATCACCTTGACATGGTGGGGGTCGTTGGTTCGAGTCCAATTGTGCCTACCAGAATTTTTTGGAGACACCTAGCAAATGCGCGCGTCTAAGATCGTACGAACGACGAAGACCTGCAAACAGTAAGTCTGCGGGCGCGCGAAGGTGTTGAATAGGAAAAGAGTGCGGCTCACAGAGTCAGCACTCTTTTTTTTTATTTCGGCCGCGCGTGAAGCCATTTGCGCAACGCTAAAACGAAAGGGATTAGAAATGCTTTCCATCACTTTGCCCGACGGTTCCGTTCGCCAATACGAAGGACCGCTCTCTGTGGGTGACATTGCTGCATCTATCGGTACCGGCCTTGCCAAGGCTGCTCTTGCCGGCAAGGTTGACAACAAGCTCGTCGATTTGTCTCACATTGTTGAGACGGATGCCAACGTTGCCATCGTCACGGCAAAGGACCCCGAAGCTCTTGAGCTGATTCGTCACTCTACTTCGCACCTGATGGCTCAAGCTGTCAAGGAGCTTTACCCGACGGCTGAAGTGACGATCGGACCGGCCATTGAAAATGGCTTTTACTACGACTTCAAGTTTGAGCGCGCCTTCACGCCCGAAGATCTCGAAAAGATCGAAGCTCGAATGAAGGAACTTGTGAAAAAGGACATTCCGCTCGAGCGCTATACGTTGCCGCGCGATGAAGCCATTGCATATTTCAAGAGCATCGGCGAGCACTACAAGGCTGAAATTATCAGCGAAATTCCTGCAGGAGAAATTATTTCTCTTTACCGTCAGGGAGACTTCACGGATTTGTGCCGCGGACCTCACGTACCGAGCACGGGCAAACTCAAGGTCTTCAAGCTCATGAAGGTGGCCGGTGCATATTGGCGTGGCGACAGCAAGAACGAAATGCTGCAGCGCATCTATGGTACTGCCTGGGCAAAGAAAGAGGATCAGGAAGCCTATCTCACGATGCTCGCCGAGGCCGAAAAGCGTGACCATCGCCGTTTGGGCAAGGAACTCGATCTTTTCCATCTGCAGGAGGAAGCTCCGGGTCTGATCTTTTGGCATGCCAAGGGTTGGACGCTGTGGCAGGTTGTTGAACAGTTCATGCGCCGCATTTATCGCGAAAATGGCTATCAGGAAGTTAAGGCACCGCAGCTGCTCGATCGCTCTTTGTGGGAGCGCTCCGGTCATTGGGCCAAGTACCGCAGCAATATGTTTACAACGGAATCGGAAAACCGCTACTACGCGCTCAAACCGATGAACTGTCCGGGGCACATTCAGCTCTTTAATTCGGGCTTGCGCAGCTACCGCGATCTTCCGCTCCGCTACGGTGAATTCGGTCAGTGCCATCGTAATGAGCCATCGGGAGCGTTGCACGGTTTGATGCGAGTGCGTGGTTTTACCCAGGACGACGGTCATATTTTCTGCACGGAAGATCAGATCCTGAAGGAATGCATGGATTTCACTCGTATCGTGCGCGATGTCTATCACACGTTCGGTTTTGAAGACATTCTCTACAAAGTGGCGACTCGTCCGGAAATGCGTATCGGTGAAGATGCTGTTTGGGACAAAGCCGAAGCCGCTTTGATCGAGTCGCTCGATGCCTGTGGGTTGCCGTATGAAATTCTGCCGGGTGAAGGTGCCTTCTACGGCCCGAAGATTGAGTATCACCTCAAGGATTGCCTCGGCCGAACCTGGCAGTGCGGTACGATTCAGGTCGACTTCCAGATGCCGGGACGTCTGGGTGCCGAATATGTTGCCGAAGACAATTCACGCAAGGTGCCTGTGATGTTGCATCGCGCCATTCTCGGTTCGCTCGAGCGTTGGATCGGTATGTTGATCGAACACTACGCCGGTGCTATGCCTGTGTGGCTCTCTCCGGTTCAGGTAGCAGTGGCTTCTATTACGGATGCACAGTCCGAATTTGCTGCCGATGTTGCGCGAAAGATGCGCGAAGCCGGAATTCGTGTCGTTGAAGATTTGCGCAGTCAAAAGATCAACTATAAAATCCGCGAACTGACTTTGCAGAAGCTGCCTTACATCGCCGTTGTCGGTGACAAAGAGGCTCAGTCCGGCACGGTCAGCGTGCGTGCACGCGGAGGCAAAAACCTTGGCGTCATGCCTATTGAGGAATTTATTGCCCGTGTGGTGAGTGAGGATCAGTCCCGCAAGAACACGGACGATTGATCACACATTGATCAGAATGCGCCATGCCTAGTGGAGGCGCATCAAATAAAACTATTTTGGGAGACGTGCCATAGCACAAGATCGCAATCACCGAATCAATCGTGAGATTCGGGTACCTGAGGTTCGACTGACGGGCGTTGACGGCGCCCAGATCGGTATTGTTTCGACGGCCGAAGCGCTTCGGATGGCTGAAGATTACGACGTGGATCTCGTAGAGGTCGCGCCTAACGCTCAGCCCCCGGTTTGCCGCCTGATGGATTACGGTAAGTTCCGTTATCAGGAGCAGAAGAAGGCTCAGGAAATGAAGGCTCGTCAGAAGGTGATTCAGGTTAAGGAAGTCAAATTCCGCCCTGCCACTGACGAAAATGACTACCAGACCAAGCTGCGCGCTCTTCGCCGCTTCTTGGCCGACGGCGACAAGGCCAAGGTAACGCTGCGCTATCGCGGCCGTGAAATGGCTCATCAGGATTTGGGTGCCCAGATCATGCACCGCATTCGAGATGAACTCGCTGAAGAAGCCCAGATCGAGCTGCAGCCGAAGCTTGAGGGGCGCCAGATGATCATGGTGCTCGCTCCCAAGCGCAAAAAATAAAAATGCGTGTATAATCGCACGCTCTTAACGCCCAGAAGCGCAGGGGAATTTGCGCTTCTGGCTTTTTAAAAAGTCGGGGCGGGCAAAAGAAGTCGGGAGCAAAGATTCCCGCGCCTGGAGTTCCGACAAATCATGAGGAAATACGGCAAATGCCGAAGATGAAAACTAAGAAGGCTGCGAGCAAGCGCTTCAAGGTCCGCGCCGGCGGTTCCATCAAGCGTGCCCACGCCACCAAGCGTCATATCCTGACCCATCGTTCGACGAAGAACAAGCGTCACCTCCGCGGCATGGTCACCATCCACGAGTCTGACAGCAAGTCGATTCACCGCATGATGCCTTACGCTTAATAAGAGGAGAGGATAGAGATGCCCCGAGTAAAACGTGGCGTGACGGCTCGTGCCCGTCACAAGAAGATTCTTGCCCTCGCTAAGGGCTTCCGTTTGCGTCGCAACAACGTTTTCCGCGTTGCCAAGCAGGCTGTGATGCGTGCCGGTCAGTACGCTTATCGTGACCGCCGCGACAAGAAGCACGTGTTCCGCCGTCTGTGGATTGCTCGTATCAACGCTGCAACCCGCTCCAACGGTATGACCTACAGCCGCTTCATGAACGGTCTCAAGAAGGCCGGCGTGATGCTCGACCGCAAGGTTTTGGCTGACATGGCTGTGTTCGACAAGGCCGGTTTCGCCAGCCTCGTTGCTCAGGCTAAGGCTGCTCTGGCTTAATCCGAGCAGGGAGCATGTGTAGAACCGTTTGCTGACGGTGTTGCCGGAAGCGGCGGTTCGATCAAAAAAGAGGTTCGGTGCTGAAAAGTAGCCGGACCTCTTTTTTTTAGACGAAAATTCGCCAAAATTGCGTCATCTTGTTCTCGTGAACATGAGACGGATGAGTCGACACTTGTGCGAAACCGCTCGAGCGCCGATTCGAATAGACAATTGATTGAAAATCCACCGGGTGTGAAGAAATGGATGATTTAGTGCAAATCGTGGAATCGGCACGTGCCGATTTCGCGGCCGCTCAACAAAATGCCGCGCTCGAAGACGCCAAAGCAAAGTACATTGGCAAAAACGGAGCCATCACTGCGCTGATGCGTGGGCTGGCCGGCCTTACGCCGGAGCAAAAGCGCGAGCGCGGTCCGGCCATCAATAAGGCAAAGGCTCAAATCGAGGCTCTTTTGAATGCTCGCCGCGAAGAGCTTGCCGATGCAGCCATGCAGGCCAAGCTGACTGCCGAAGCGGTTGACGTGACGCTGCCGGGCCGCCGTATTGCCCGCGGTGGCATCCATCCTGTAATTCGTACCTGGATGCGCATTGAAGAAATTTTTGCTTCCATTGGATTTGATGTGGCTGATGGCCCCGAAATCGAAAGCGACTGGTATAGCTTCACTGCGCTTAACAATCCGCCGAACCATCCTGCTCGCTCCATGCAAGACACCTTCTATGTGGATCGTTGCGATGAAAAGGGAATGCAACTGCCGTTGCGTCCGCATACCTCGCCGATGCAGGTGCGTTATGCCCGGACCCACACGCCTCCGATTAAGGTAATTGCACCGGGACGTACGTATCGTGTTGATAGCGACGCCACGCATTCGCCGATGTTCCATCAGGTCGAAGGTCTTTGGGTCGCTGAAAATATTTCCTTTGCAGACCTGAAGGGCGTCTACACCGACTTCCTGCGTCGCTTCTTTGAAACTGAAGACCTTAAGGTTCGCTTCCGTCCGAGTTACTTCCCCTTTACCGAACCCAGTGTCGAAGTGGATATGGCCTTTACCAGCGGACCGCGTAAAGGCAAGTGGCTTGAAATTTCCGGTGCTGGCGAGGTGCATCCTAACGTCATTCGCAACTACGGTCTGGATCCTGAACAGTACATTGGTTTTGCCTTTGGTTCCGGTCTTGAACGCCTGACGATGCTGCGCTACGGCATTGACGATTTGCGCCTGTTCTTTGAAGGCGATCTGCGCTTCTTGCGCCAGTTCAAATAATCGGTGAGGAGATAGAAAAAATGTTGTTTTCCGAAGAATGGCTGCGCAGTGTCGTCAATCCTGATTTGACGAGCGACGAGCTGGCCGAAGCCATGACCATGGCCGGTCTTGAAGTCGAAGATTGCTCGGCGATTGCGCCTGCTTTTGAAGGCGTGGTGGTTGCCGAAGTCGTCGATTGCGTTGATCACGAAAATTCTGATCATCTGCATGTTTGCAAGGTCAACGTTGGCGCACCGGAATTGCTGCAAATTGTGTGTGGTGCTCCCAACGTTAAGACCGGCGTCAAAGTGCCTTGTGCTTTGATTGGCGCCGTGTTGCCCGGCAACTTCAAGATCAAGAAGGCTAAGATGCGCGGCGTCGAAAGTTTCGGCATGCTGTGCTCGTCCCGCGAACTCGGCATCAACGAAGACCATCAGGGCCTGTGGATTCTGCCGGCGGATGCTCCTGTCGGCATGGATATTCGCGAATACGCCAAACTTGATGACAAGCGCTTTGAAATCAAGCTCACGCCCAACCGCGGCGATGCGCTTTCGATCATCGGTGTAGCACGAGATGTACACGCCATCACAGGTGCGCCTCTCAATATGCCCAAGTTCGATGCTGTGGAACCGACTTGCGAGTGCGTCAAACCTGTGCACATCGAAGCTCCTGATCTGTGTGGCCGCTTCACCGGTCGTGTCATCAAGGGACTCAACGCTAAAGCCCCGACGCCTCAATGGATGAAGGATCGTCTGGAACGCTCGGGTCAACGCAGCATTTCCGCCTTGGTCGATATCTCCAACTACGTCATGCTGGAGCTGGGTCGTCCTACGCACTTCTTTGATCTCGACAAGCTTACGGGCGACGTGACGGTGCGCTGGGCCAAGCAGGGCGAAAAGCTCGAATTGCTCAACGGTCAGATGCCTGAATTGAACGAATACTTCGGCGTTGTGTCTGACGAAGCCGGTCCGCAGGCCATCGCCGGCATTATGGGCGGTGAACCGACCTCAATCAGCGATGATACGGTCAATGTGTTTATCGAAGCCGCCTTCTGGCAGCAGGTGTCCATCCAGGGCCGTTGCCGTAAGCTCAATTTCTCGACCGATGCCGCTTATCGCTTCGAACGTGGTGTTGACTGGGCTTCGAATGTCGAGCACATGAATTACGTTACTAAGCTTGTGCTCGAAATTTGCGGTACGCTCGAGACCCGCGTTGGTCCTGTTGACGATCAGTGCGTCAATCTGCCCGCTGTTCGCGTGGTTCGCATGCGTCCTGATCGTTGCCGCAAGATCGTCGGTGTTGACATTTCCGACGAATTCATGGCCGAAGCCTTTACGCGCCTTGGCTTTGAATTCACTCGAGAAGGTGCCGATTTTGTTGTGACAAGTCCCGCCTACCGCTTTGATATCGAAATCGAAGAGGATCTTGTGGAAGAAGTTGCTCGTTTGTACGGCTACGAAAAACTTCCAGATTTGCCGCCGTTGGCACGTTGCGGCATGCGCAGTCCTGCAGAAGGCTCTCGTTCCAACCACGCGCTTCGTCTGTCTCTGGCCGGCCTCGGCTACCAGGAACTCGTGAACTTTAGCTTTGTACAGGAACAGTGGGAAAAAGACTTTGCAGATAATGACAAGCCGATTCGTTTGCTTAATCCGATCGCAAGTCAGCTTTCGGTGATGCGCACGCAACTTTTGGGCGGTCTTGTTGACATTCTGCGCTTTAATCTCAACCGCAAGGCGGATAACGTTCGCGTCTTTGAACTCGGCCGCGTGTTCTTCCCGGATGAAACAGTTGGTGATAGCGAAACGACGGTTAAGGGTGTTCGTCAACCTTTGCATGTGGCTGGCCTTGTCTACGGCGATGCACACGAAGATTGTTGGGCAGAGGCCAAGCGTCCGGTAGATTTCTTTGACGTCAAGGGCGACGTGGAGAATCTGGTCGCTCCGCTCAAGGCTACGTTTGAGGCGGCCACGCATCCTGCCATGCATCCGGGACGTTGCGCTCGCGTGATTGTCAACGGCAAGGCTGTCGGTTTTGTCGGAGAACTTCATCCGAAGGTGTGCCGTGTCTATGAACTTCCGAAGCCCCCTGTGGTGTTTGAGCTTGAAGTTGCGCCCTTGTGCGAGTTGGATGTGCCGAGTGCTCGAGCAGTGAGTAAGTTCCAGCCGGTTCACCGCGACATTAGCGTGACGGTGCCCAACGATGTCACTTGTGCTCAGTTGCAGGATGCCGTTGCTCGCATTCGCCGTACGAAGCCTGAAGCGATGATCATTGAGTCGCTTGATCTCTTTGATGTCTATCGTCCCGAAGCTTCTGCGGAAAAGAGCATGGCGTTCCGCCTAACGCTCTCGACGCAGGGCTCTGAGGCCATCGGCGAAAAAGAAGCTGAAGCGGCCTTCGTTGCTGTGGAACAGGCATTTGCTGACCTGGGTGCAACGCTACGCAAATAACAGGAAGCAAATTTTCCTGTAGAATGCGACACCCTTTTGATTTAATTTGAAAAAAATAAGAAAGATGGATAATCAAAGCTCAATCAGCAGCTCGCTTGATGCCATGTTCCCAAACACGGAAGGGACGACGCCGACGGTTACGAAAATGCATTTCATAGAAATGCTCAAGGAACATGTCGGTCTGTCTCGTACCGAAGCCAACGAGGTGGTAGAGTCCATTTTTGACGAGATGCAACAGGCGCTTACTGAAGGTCGAGAAATTAAACTCGCTAACTTCGGTACATTCAGCACTCGCGATAAGCAGGCTCGACCCGGTCGTAACCCTCGTACGGGGGCTCCCTACGAGATTAGTGCTCGCCGCGTTGTGACGTTCTTACCGGCACCGTTCATGCGTGATGCTGTGGCCGGTTATGCCGGACCTGTGTCTCAGGAAGGAGCCTGATTGGGCAAACAAGATCGTTCTGATCCGCTAAACTTGACGGGCTAATTTGCCGCGTGCGGTTTCGGATCAAAAATTCGTAAAACCGACGCACATTTTTCGATGTTCGTCGGTTTTTTATCGTCTAGAAGAAAGAAAGTTCAAATGAGCGACAACAATCAGTCCGGTCGTTTTTATTCGTTGCAGGAAGTTTCTGCCCAGTGTGGCCTTGCTCCTTACATCCTGCGCTATTGGGAGTTGCATTTTCCGGAGTTGACGGCGGATGACTCCAAACCGAAGCATATGTACAACGCTTCGGATATTTCGCTCATTAATCGCATCAAGACGCTGCTGTACGTCGAACACTTGACCATTGAGCAGGCTAAGGGGCGTCTGAAGCAGGAGATGGCTTTCCCGGTTGATTACTCTGGCAAGGCAAAGGAAGCCGCAACTGTAGAAGCGAAGGCTGAACCGCAACAGGCTGCGTCCGTTCAGGAAGTAACGCCCGAACCACAGGTCGAAGTAGCCCCCGTGGTAGTTGCACCGGCACCTGAAGTCGTCGAGCCCGTGCAGGAATCTGCTCCTGAAACCGCAAAGAGCGAAGAGACCGCTCACACTGCGACCGAATCCGTTGCCCTGCCGATGGACGAAATTCATCGCGCAGCGGCTGCCGAGCTTGCGAATCTTCGCGGTGAAGTTCAGTCGCTTCAGTCTCAGCTTGCAGAAGAACGTCAGAAGACGGCAAGCGCTCAAGAGCTGCTGTCGGCCGAAGTTGCTAAGGTTCTGGAGACGAGTCAGGCTCTGCAGGCCAAGACGGATGAACTGGCTCAGGTCAACCAAGCTCTTGTTGTAGCTCGCGCTCAGTTGGCCCAGCTCAATGGAGAACTGACGGCGGCTCGTGGTGAATTGGCGTCGAAGCAGAGCGAACTGGCGACTGCATTGCAGTATTCGGCCACTAACGAAAGTGCACGTGCGGCAGCCTTTGAGCGGTTGGAAGCCGAAAACGCCTTGTTGCGTGGCAAGGTTTCCAATTTCGTCAATCAACTCAAGGACTTGTCGGCTGTTTTGACGAAGACGAAGTAAGAGACAAATTCGCAAGGAGATCGTCTCTCGACTCACACTCAAAGAAAAATTTGCGGCTTATGCGGTGGAAAACTTGAAAATTTTTTTCGAATGCCGCATAATGCGCAACTCGTTCGGGGCGTAGCGCAGCCTGGTAGCGCACTTGCATGGGGTGCAAGGGGTCGCGAGTTCGAATCCCGCCGCCCCGACCATAATTCCAGGAAGAGACGTGTTATCACGTCTCTTTTTTTATTGTCTTCTTCTACGCTTTCCCCGCCAATCAAGGCATCCAGCTCGATACATTCTTTTGTAGCGTCATATTAAGCCTTGTCTTCTTTTGTCCACTGCTCGCGTTTTTTGGTAGAAATACAAGTAGTAATCTACGGTAGTAATGAAAAGCTGGAAAATGATCGGCGTTTTTCTTTCTACCAATAAAAATGAAAACTCCTTTATTTTCAAAGCGTTGCGCGGGTTTTGGACATGAAAATCGTTGCACCTATCACAGAGAAGAAAATTAAGTCCATTACAAAGCACACGGCATGCGGGGTTGTTCCTGGTTTGTACGTTTGGGTGATGACACTCAAGAACGGGGAGACCGCAAAGTATTTTGTGCTGCGTGAGCGCTCCATCAACAGAACGTTCACTCTCGGCAAGTATCCGGACATGTCTCTCGCAGAGGCCTTCAAAAAAGCCGCAGAATGGAAAGAGAAGGTCAAGCAAGGGATAGACCCTGTCAAGGAGGAAAAAGAGCGTAGAGACGTTCTCAGACGCGAGCGCGATGGTGTTTGTGAGGCGCTCGACATCCTGACGTTCGAAAAACTGATCCGACAGTGGATCGAATTCAATGAAAATCGAGGCAAGTGGAGCAAGACCGAGATCTGGGACGGGTTCTTTCGCAACCATATCCCTGAATCGTTACGCGTGTGCCCTGTGACGCAGCTGACGGCTCAGATGTTTTACGACGCTCTGGCAGAAAAGTGGCGCACGATGATCGATACGCCTGAAAGGATTCTTTCGGATGCTCGTCAGGCGATTGACTGGGCGATGCGCTCGGAAATGATTCCTCCGATGATCAATCCCTGCATCGTCAAAGACGGCAAGCTCGGGGACTTGTTGCCGCTAGACCGTCCTGCCGGTGGACATGAGCCGGCGTTGCCGCCAAAACGTATACCGGCGTTCTTCAAAGCACTGATGGAGTTGGTGCCGGTTAGCCAAACGGCTCGTTGCCTTGCCTTTGCTATTTTGACGGCCGCACGAAACACCACAGCTCGTGAGGCGACTTGGGGTGAGATTCAAAAGAACGATGAGGGGAACTGGCTGCATGTGATTCCCAGAGAACGCATGAAGGTCAAGAGCGAAAAGATTCCTTTTGACCGCAAGACGCCTCTGAGCCCGCAGGCTGTGGAGCTTTTGGAGAATACGCCAAGGATCGGCTTTGATGGCTCGCAACTGATCTTCCCGAACATCAACAAGGGGAAGAGATCCGCTTTTACGCGTGATGCCGTCCGGGCGCTCATCAAACGCATGCACGATAAACAGCGCAAGATTGACGGCATCGGCTGGGTTGATCCGGATCAGAAAGACCGAACCGGAAAGCCTCGCATCGTGACTCTGCACGGTTGCGCACGTGCGACTTTCAACACCTGGGCTAAGGATGCTCGAGGCTACGGACACAAGGCCTTTTCTCGAGACCTCCGGGAGAGCTGTCTAGATCACCGAAACGAAAGCTATCAGTGCGCTTACGATCGCGAGCAGGCGCTGGGTGACATGCGAGAGGTGTTTGATGCTTGGGGAAAATATTGTTTTAGCGAATTGAAATCTTGATTTATTGAGTTATAATTTCACCGAATTGGTGAAAAATATACCAATTCAAGGAGAAACCATGAAGATTACAGAGTATGGGAAACTGGTCCGTAAAGCCAGACTCGATGCGAGCATTACCATGCTCCAAATGGCTGATGAGATGGAGGTTGCGCCTTCCTACCTCAGTGCGCTGGAAGTGGGTCGGAAAAAAATTCCGGCCGCTTTTGTGCAGAGAGTGCGTGAATTTTTCAGCCAAAAAGGGATTGAAGTCCCTGGACTCGGAACGGCTGCTGAAGTGTCCAACAAAGCGGTGTCAATTGAAGGGCTTTCCTGTGGGCAGCAGTTTTTGATCGCCGGTCTGGCAAGGCAGACGCTCGATGATGATGAAGTGAAGAAGGTGCAAGATTTCCTTCAGAAATTGAGAGAGGTAAGAAGTGGGGGAGACAAAGCGTAAATTGAGAGGATGCAAAGTCGCTGCGCGCAGTCGAAAAAACATCCGCGAGTGCGCCAGTGGCTTTCGCTCATTCATTGCTCAGATGGGGATTTCATCGGTTGGTGAGTTGCTTGAGATACTGATGTTTAATGGCCTGCTTGAGGTAGTACCGGATAACGACGAGAGACTGGGATTGGCAGAGGCTTGTTATGTGCCAAATGACCGGTGTGTCTATCTGCGAGACAGCGATTACCGAGGTGTTGTTCAAGGCACTAAACCACGATCAAAATTCACGTTCTGGCATGAAATTGGACACATGTGTCTGGGTCATGACAAGAAGTTCGCCAGAGACGCGTCCGGTGAGGTGGCTGAACATCAAGCTTATGAGGATTCGGAGTGGCAGGCAAACCAATTTGCGGCAGAGATGCTGATGCCTCTGGATGAAATCAGAAAGATGGGAGATGTATCGCCGGATGTTGTAGCTAAGGAGTTTGGGGTGTCCTACGAGGCTGCAGAAATAAGAATCCGGAACTTGATGAAGTACGGCGAGATATGAAAAGAGCGCTACAAACTGGCATTTGTAACGCTCGTGTGAATCGGCAATCTGGGCTCTGATTCACGGTGTTCGCTAAATCCTGAACCCCGCAATTATATGGGGAAAGCGAACGCTTTAGGTAAATGCTCTGGGCTTATCCGAAAGGAGTTTGATATGACTCAATTAGAGTTATTCAACGATCCGGATCAGTTGCCTGAAAAAGCGGCTAAGCTGGTGTTTTGCTGGTTCTTCCGACATCCGAAGACCGGCAAGATCATCCATGCTAAGAACGGGCATCCGTTCCGCTTTTACGCATCCCGGTAATTCCTAAATGAAAAGCCCCGCCACTTCGGCGGGGTCTCTGTTTCTAAGCCGGTAGCGCGGCCTTGTCGTGATTGAGACCCTTGACCCATTTGAGGATGTCGGACTTTCTCCAACGCCTGGCGCGTTCCGTGATGTAAAACGGCTGCGGAAAGCCACTGTCTGGGGTATTTGTTTTCTTCCAGACGGTGCTCACTCCGATGCCGAGCATGGCGGCTACTTCTTTATCCGACAGCATCAGCTGCATGGGAGGAGGAAGTACGGTTTCGGCTTTTCTGCGTTCTCTCATTTGCATGTCTCCTCATTGTCTAATTCGATTAGCGCGTCATTGATAGCTGCCTGCAGCGCGAGTGCTTCTTGGTCAGTCATGTCGGACAGCCAGATCGTCTTGTACGAGGTGTGCCAAGTGATCCGTATGCAGCCGTTTAGAAGTGGCCGGACCTTGATTAGCATCCTTGGGTTTTTAATTGGGATGATCTTGGTTTTGGCTTCGGATGGTGTTTGCATAGCTGGGTTTCTCTTCAAGGAAAAACATCAATGTGGGCTCTGTGATGCGAACGAATGTCTCGCGTTCTGGAATCATCCAAAAGTTCTGACCATCCTCCCGCACGAGATAGCCGGGCTCGCAACGGCCATGGACGTAGGCAACGCCCTGAACTCCGCAGCGGCTTACCTCCTCGTCGTTCTCATCGGGAGCGACAACTGCGACGCCTCCGCGGGCTACGTCCTGGAGCGCCTTGGTCAAATTCAGGTTGTCAGCCTCACGTCTGGCGAACTCGTGCTCGCTTCGGTACAGCTCGCGCATCATCTTGAAGTACGTCGCAATGGCGTGCTCTAGCGGCTTGAGCATGGCGGCCTCGACAGCCGGGCGCCGTGGCTTTCCTTCTTTGACCTCGTCCGCAAGGTTCTTCATGCCGTGGATTGCTGCGGTGCCCATCGTGGCAAGCAGCTGATACTCGGCGTCCTGCGAGAACTTCTCGGAGAAGGCAAAGAGTTGCTTCATGGCAAAGATCAGGTCGCCGTACCGGCATTGCTCTTGCGTCCCCATGCGTATCAGGCCGAGATCGATCTTTACGGTGTCCTCGAAAATCTCGAAGTCCTTTTCGGTGAGTTGCCCCCAGCTGTCGTAAGCCCAAGTGGGAATCTTCGGCCTGCCAGGCTGGTACTTCTTGGTGCGTTTCTTTTTGGGTTTGCTCATGACAATAAAAAAGCCGCCCGGAGGCGGCTGAAGTGGTTACTTTGTTTTGTCTTTCTCAAACTCGCCACAACCACACGTTCCGCACCAGACGTCTTGAGCAGACAACTTCGGGAACATAGCGTCGATCATGTATTCGTTGTCTTCGCATTGCCTTAGAAGCCTATGATTCACAGGGGCGTGGCGGCAACACTTCCAATTCTCGTTCAGGATTACGTGCTCCGGCATGCGCTCCTCTTTTAATTTCTCATCCTTATTGAAGTAGGCGTTTTTCTCTTGAGCATCACGCCACTCCTTAAACGAGAGGAAGTACGTGCTACGGCAGTAGGTACATTGATTGCATTTTCCGAAAGTCATTTTCCAATCCTTGCGTTTCAATGTTGAGGAGGTGGTCTCCAGAAGTGTAAATCTTGGTGCAAAATAACCATGTAGGAGGAAAAGCATGGCTATTTACTCAGTCATCCCCTTGGGTACGGGGCATGATGTTTTAGAAAAATCGATAAAGAAATTGCCGGAAGGGGACGTGTACGAACTTAACGGCAAATCTGGTTGGCTCGTCCGATTTCCTGGAACGTCAATAGAACTTTGTTCTTCGCTAGGGCTTCCTACAAAGAGAGGGGAGGCGGGTGCTGTACAGCCAACTCCTGCTGTGTTGGTGTCTGCACTGGTTGGGTACTATGGTTTTGGGCCCCGTGACATGTGGGAGTGGGTTAAGACACGCGAGGAGCCCTAAATGGCAGCCCGACCCCAAAAGAAGCCCCTGCGTCAGGATATGGTGTTCCCGGATGACCCGGGGAATACTGTTCCTCCGGATACTACGACGACAGTGCTTCTCAAAACCATGATGGACATGAAGGAGGGTTTTGGGAAGCTTCAGTCTGACATAGAAAAGCTTCACGAGACGGTAGAAGAGGTCAAAGAAAAACAGCAAACGATTGATCGTACTTTACGGGACTTCAAGACGGTGGCAAAAACGCTGTTAGCCGTTGCTAGTCTGATCGGTCTAGTCAAGTATTGGCCGGAGATCGTATCGTTTTTCAGTTCTGCTTCTGGGCAATGAAGCGCTCATCGATGATTAGAAGAAAAGCTCGACCCAAAACTGGACGCCTGACGCGGAAATCCCGAGGGTGAGCATGATCAGGAAGGCTGCGAATCCGAGCGAGCCGAGAATCAAAAGTAGGTCTTTCATGCATGAAAAAAAGCCGCATTTCTGCGGCCGCTCCTTAGTTGGTTCATTGTGCGTAAGCTTTGACCCAAGCCTCGTTGGGTGCACCCGGACGTGTCCTGGCAAAATTTGGTTGTGGAGCTTTTTCCTTGATAACAGCTCTCGCAAGTGCGTCGAAACGCGTTTTGACTTCGGCAAGGAACGTCTCACATTGCTCCAGAGCGGTATTAAGTTCGTCTTGCGTTGGCTCATACCGCGCGATGAAAAGCTTGGCTGGCGACCATGCGCCGGAAAGGCGCGGGTCGTAGCTCACGAAGTCAACCCATTTGCGACCGGTACAGAGCAGTTGCACGAGCATCTGTGGTTTGTACTCTTCTGGCACAACTCTCGCGGCCACGCGCTGCAGATGAACATTTGTGCTGTACGGGCACTTAATTTCGAGTAGTCCGTCTTCTCCCACAAGGCCGTCGGGGGACGCACCGAAGAATTCGATTGTCGGGTGCGGGATAAATCCCACGAGGTCAACGAGTTCGCCGGTAGCATCTTCGTAGGCATCGCGAGCTTCGTCCTCATGGTCTTTGCCCCACTGAATCGACGGCGGATTGCCGATGCCTTCCGGCTGGTTTGTGACACGCTCGCAGATGAGTGTGTCAATCAGAGCCTCATAGGCAGCGGTGGGCTTTCCGTCCTTTCTGCGCTGAAGCACGGATGCGGCGCGTGAAGCCGTCAAGCAGCCGCAGCGGTCTGCGAACCATTGCGCTGTCTGCTGAAGCGGGCTACTCATGGCAAACCTCCCTGCATGGCTTCGATGATCTTCTTGGCAAGATCGACTTCGCCGGATGTGCGCAGGGCTTCGCGCTCATCCTTTGAACAACTCTTCCAGAACTCGACCCATGCCTCCTTGCCGGTATTGGCGGCCATGCGGTTCCGGTCAACGAGATCGTTGTCAATGAACGGGCGCGCTTCTTCCGGCGCTGGCGACTGCTGTTTGTCGCTGTCAGGAATTCCTGCGACGGGAATGCAGAAGAGCTGAAACATGAGGCTTTTGTAAGCGTAGCTCATTGCTTTGCCTGCGGCCTTGTCGCCGGTGTCTGCTCCTTCGCCGAGAGACTCGACGCAGAAGTGGCTGCCGTCTTCCGTGCTGGTGATCTGGTACGACACCTTGATACGCACGAGCCTCATCTTGCCGGCTGTGCTGTCCGGCTCCTTCTCGATTCGCACCGGGGCGATAACGATGTGATGCTTCGGCAGCAGAGGAGCGAGCTCTGCGTACACGTCCTCGATGCCTCGGTAGGCGTAGTTGAACTGTCCGCCCTGCGACTTTTTGGCCTTTTCGATGCCGTGTTGTCTGAGCTCGTCTGTGAGCTCAGAGATTGCGGTGTAAACCTTTGCTTCTGTCATAGATGCTCCTGGATGAGCGGATAAATCTTCCAAAAGAAAAGCGCAGCGACCATTGAGACGGAAGCTGCGCTGCTGGCGATGAGAACTCGGTACTTTTTGATGAAAGCCCGGCGCGCCTGCCATTTGTGAATCATCGCCCTGCGCTCAAGGTGTTTCTGAAGCACCGGGTCGAAGTAAGCCTTTTTCATGTCGGCTCCGGAAAAAGAAAAAGCCCCGCGGGTGCGAGGCTTTCGGTTGTATTGGTGGTGCTCCCGAGTAAAAATGTTGATAACCAAACTTCAACACCAAACTCAGGAGACACCGTGAGAAATGATGAATTGCCCGTTAAATCAAGAACAGCTATGGATCAAGACTATTTGGCGCTCGTAGGGGAGACGGTTTTTCTTTACAACATGTTTGAAGAAACGCTTGCAGCGATTCTCGAAGAATGCTCTCCCGGGTTCTGGTCTGATTATTTTTCTCGGTTCCGCTTTAACCCAAATCATGTGCATAAGTATTTCTGTCATGCAACCTCATTGGAGCAGGACGAGAAGAGAAAAATGGAGATGCTGAAGGTTGCAGAAGCGTTTCTTCAGGCCATGGATATTCGATCTGCAGTTGCTCACGGGCGACCATCAACAGATCCCAAAGATGGGAACCGCCAGGTTTTGAATTACCAGACAGGGTCGGAAAATCCTCCGAAGCCTGGTGAAGAACACAAACCAGCTAAGAAGCAAGCAAAAAAAGATATTGTGTTAAATAGGTACAAAGACACCCAATTAACCTACCCCGTATTGCATGATGCCTGTGAAGAATGTGCGACATAGCAGTATCGGGTGTTGCGCCGTGCCAGTGTTCAATTTCGGGAGGACACCAGACATAGTCGCCGGCTCGCACGACATGAGTGACATCGTCAGCGGTACCTACGAAGCCTTTACCCGAGACGATCAACAGACGCTGTCCTGCCGGATGCGAATGCCAGAACGTGCGGGCTCCCGGTTCGAAAGTGACGACCGTGATGCCGTTGTGGCTGTATTGATCGGCGCTGGCAATGGGATCTTGACGAACTTTGCCCGTGAAGATTTTTGCCGAACCGACAACGGAGGGTTTGTCGCCGGCATGCTCAATGACGTGACCGGCCGCAAGAGCACCTTGAGCGGAAAACAAACCGGCAAAGACGGCAAGAAGAACTGTGGATTTGAACATGATTGGTTGCCTCCATCGGAGAAAATGCGAATTGGGAAGAACGTGATTCACATGCTAGGAACCGCATCTTTCGGAGGTATTTCAGCTTTCTTCCGTTCCTGCTCTGCAACCTTTCAGAAATGTTGCAGGGCTGCAAGAGTTTGTCGGACTCGGTTGCTATCATCATTTCAACTTTTTCAGATGAAGTATTTCTATGACCACACCGGCGCCTTTGATTTTGATCGTGGAAGAAGAGGCGGAAATCGCTGAACTTCTCGAAGAAAACTTCCATGCTCTGGGCTTTGAAACGTGTGCGGTGCGCGATGGAGCGGGATTGTTTGACGCCCTGTCGCGACTCAAACCGAGCCTGATTCTTCTCGACATCATGCTGCCCGGTGAAGACGGGCTTTCCATTTGCAAGAGACTGCGTGTTCCCGGATCTGGATTTGAAACCGTGCCGATCATTTTCCCGAGTGCATTGGGGGAGTTGGCCGATCGTGTGGTGGGGCTTGAAATCGGGGCGGACGACTACCTCGCCAAGCCCTTTGAGATGCGTGAGTTGGTGGTGCGGATTCGGGCACTTCTGCGGCGTTCTTCGATGTCCGGTACGTCGGAAACACAACATACAACGATGCACGTTCCGTTACTGAAAACCTAACTATTTCTACCCAACTGCAATTTAGAGGGCTCAATGGTTGGTTTTCTTCCCCAGTCTACGGAAGCATTTACTTCAGGATGCCCCTTCAGCATTGATGCTCCCTCATCGGTTGAGGCATTGTTCCGCAGGGAATCAATGCCGCCGACCAGCTCGTCTTGCCGGCAGACTACCACTGGCGGGGCTAAGTCCGGTGAACTCTCGGACGGATCCTTCGATGCCCAAGCATCATCAGATCCCCAGCTTTCTCTGTATTCACACAAATTCAGGGCTGCGTTCAGATCTCGATCCTCGATCTTGCTGCCGCAGTGCGGGCAGACCCATTCTCGATCCGACAGCGTCAAGTCTTCGTTCTTGCGGTGACAGAAGCGGCACGTCTTCGAACTCGGATACCATCGGTCTGCGACAATCAGCTCGCCGCCGCGCAACTGCATCTTGTAGCTCAACTGCCGACGAAATTCTCCAAAGCCGACGTCTGCAATGCAGCGGGCCAGCTTGTGGTTCTTAAGCATGCCCTTCACATTGAGATCTTCAATCACGACCGTGGAGTAGTTTGACGCAATGAAGTTCGTTACCTTGTGCAGTGCGTCATTTCGAATGTCGGCAATCCGACGGTGCAGTCTTGCGATGACCTTGCCGAGTTTTGCGCGGTTGCTTCCTTTGGCTTTTGTGCGCGACATCTTGCGCTGCAGCCGCTTGAGCTTCTGCAAGTACTTGCCCAAAGGCTTGGGTGCTTCGAAAACATGCCCGTCCGATAGCGTCACCATTTGCTTGACTCCAAGATCAACCCCGACACGGCCGTGGTTCTTAGCCGGTGTCAGATGCTTTAAGTCCTGCAGTTCCAGCTGAAAGCTGATGTACCAGTCGTCTGCCACGCGACTGATTGTCGCAAAAAGCAGTTTGGCATTTTCAAAGCGCAAAGCCTCGTGCATTCGCACCCAGCCGATACGTGGGATGCGAATGCGCGAACCTTCGACCTTAAAATCGTCGTTGGACAGCGTAAAGCTGTCGTGTTGGAATTTCTTCTTGAATTGCGGATAGCTGAAGTGCTTGGGATTCTTGAAGAAGTTCTGGAAGGATTTTCCCAAGTTCTTGATGCCGTACTGCACGGCGCACTTGGTCACCTCCAACATCCAAGGAAATTCAGTCTTTTTGATGCTGTTGATCTGCCGACGAAGTGCGGCTTCGTTGGGTTTGGGAAGACTCGGATCCTTCTTGTGCGCTTGATATTGCTTTTGCCATTGCTCAAGCGCCCAGTTGTAGGAAAACCGGGCAACGCCGCAGGCTCGCGCAAAATAGTTGGCTTGAGCTTTGTTCGGATCAAGTTTTGTACGAAATCCCAGCTGAAAGGCCGTCATTCTTCAATCTTCGCAGCCTGCACGGCGCTTTTCATGCCATCAATAAGTTTTTGGTTCTTTTTGCTGCGAGAGCCGTAAAGTCGCGCGCTGAAAACCGTGATAATTTCCAGCACATCCTTGGCCAAATCTTCTTCAAATGAGCTGTCGGAGCCTTGATTGATGATGACGATCTCGACCGATTTCATTTCGCACACGGAAAAGACAAGCTCTGCACCAAAGCGCAATAGTCGATCTTTGTGGGTGATCACCAAACGGCCAACCTCGCCGGAGATTAGCAGATTGAGAAGTCGAGTCAAGCCTTTCTTGCGGTAATTCATTCCGCTGCCGAGATCGGTAATCACCTCGTACTGCCAGCCGTTCTGAGCACAGAACATTTCCAGCACTTGTGCCTGCCTTTCAAGATCGGCTTTTTGGTCGCGACTCGAAACCCGCGCATAAGCAATCGTCTTTTTCGGCTTTAATGAATCCAAAGCCGACCGCATTGGACGTACATCGCCGATCTTCGCCAAATCGTATCGACGATGTCCGGCTTTGGTACGTTCCGGAACCAAACGTCCTTCGTGTTCCCAACGACGAAGAGTTGAAATGGAAACTCCGAGACGTTTCGAGGCTTCGCCAATGCTTATAAATCTGCTCATTTTGAATATGTTTAATCATATATGCGCAGATTTATTATAACAGTTTCCAAACCCGAAGAGGTAGCCGAGATCTGGAAATTCGGTCCCTGGCGAATCAATATGGCTGCGCACCATTTGATTGACGAAAACGATGTCGCTGTGGCGCTGAGCGCCAACGAATTCAAGCTCTTGAAGTACTTCCTGATGAATCCGCGTAGGGTTTTGACGCGAGACATGATTCTCGATCGGATGGGGTCGAAGTCCGATACGTATGACCGCAGCATCGACGTTCAGATCAGCCGACTTCGCTCGAAGTTGCGTGACAGCGGGCGCAACGCTTCGCTTATTCGAACGTTGAGAGGCGACGGCTACATGCTGGTTGTGCCTGTGAGCAGATCTGAGGACTAAAGATGCGCTTTAAGGGATTGTTTAAATTCCTCGATTCGTTTTCAGGGCAGCTCCTGACGCTCATTATCGGCGGCATTGTGCTTTTCCAGGTCGCCAATTTTGCCGTGGTCTGTAGCGTGCAGTGGCTGTATGTTCAGCAAGCCGAGCAAACGCGTGCGGAACACTTGGCCTCGTATTGGACGCTTCTGAATTCGATGCCGGCCGCGCAGCGTGACGCTACTTTGGCTCGAATGCGCGACGCGAATTCTTTGGGCTTTGTGAAAGAAACGCTTGGAATTTCGAATCAGGCTCCAGATTGGGGGCGCACGGATCACCATCTGACGCGGCAGCTTTCCTTGATACGCAGTGTGTTCGAGGATGCGGGCATGACGGTGCCTGCAATTGCCGTGCGTCGGATGGAAGGAGAGGCCACGCTCCTGCCGCAGCATCTACCGAGTCTTGAAGTGGCAGTGGAATTAAGTGACGGATCGTGGCTACGGATTACAACGCCGCACGATGTAGATGATCGTGCCGTTGTCTGGTCGCAGCGACTGTTCGTTCTTCTGGAATCAGTGTTGATGCTGTTGCTTGCTGTGGTCATGGTTCGTCGCTATACCCGACCGATTGAAAAACTGGGGTCAGCCGTCGAGATGTTCGGGCATCGCCCCGATCTGGTGGATCCTTTGCCGGAAGAGGGCGTGAAGGAAATTCGAAACGCCTCGCATTCGTTCAACCTCATGCGTGAGCAGGTGCTGGGGAATCTGGAGGAACGCAACCGCATGATTTCCGCAATGACGCATGATCTGAGAACGCCACTTACCAAACTTCAGCTTCGTTTGGAAAGGGTTCAACCGCTTGAACTTCGGGAGAAGTTGCAGGCGACGACTGCTGAAATGAGTTCAATCATCGTGCAAGGGCTGGAATTTGCAAGGAGTTTGACCACCAACGAGAAACCGATTCGACTTGAACTCGTGTCGTTTCTGCAGAGTCTGGTCGACGATGCGACCGATGTGGGCGGCAAAGTTGCGTTGCAATGCGAGGGAATCAGAGAAGAAGAGACGGTGATTGTCAGCGCCAGAACGTTGTGCCTGCGCCGCTGCCTTGAGAACTTGATTTCCAACGCCAACAAATATGCCGGCGAAGCAAAGGTTGTTTTGCAAAAGGACGCCGAGGGCGTCGTCATTTCGGTTCTGGACAACGGACCGGGGATTCCTGAAGAAAAACTTGAAACTGTCTTTGAGCCGTACTATCGACTTGAATCTTCCCGAAACAGTACGACGGGGGGAACGGGTTTGGAACTGTGCATTGCTCGAAACATGGCTGCGCTCAACGGCGCGGAACTTACGTTGGCAAACCGTGAAGATGGCGGTTTGTGTGCTCAGGTGCGTTTTCTGAGGCGGTGAAAATGAAAATAAAAAAGGCAATAAAAACAAAGTGTTAGGGTATATCTGGAAGAAAAGAGGAAAAAACGCACAAAAAATATTTGACAAACGAGTCGGGGGCGATCATAATTCGCAACCTCGTTTGACGGGAAGCCAAAACTGAGTC